>Ga0209930_1000315_pt1 | contig 139369 bp, 145 predicted proteins | sample ThiBiot_500_biof_2_FD_183948 | JGI IMG/M metagenome (GOLD analysis project Ga0209930, IMG submission 183948) | Wastewater bioreactor microbial communities from Cape Town, South Africa - Thiocy_cont_500_biof (SPAdes) | ecosystem: Engineered > Bioreactor > Thiocyanate-remediating >...
CTCCGCGCTCGATACCGAAGCAGCGTCGCTGCCGCGCCGCGCCAGCCCCCTCCCCGCCCCGCCGCCCAACATCGGCGGCCACTCCATCACCCTCGCCGTCCCAATCAGGTTCAACAGATGAGCCGGTTCAAACGTCCACCTTCAATATTGCTCACATCCCTCGCAGCGATCGTCGCGACCGCCGCGCTTGCGCAGCAACAACTCCCGTCCGCGCCGCGTCCTGCTCCTGCCGTCCGCGCACAGGCACCGTCGGTGCAGCAGCCGGCGGGACCTGCTGCGACGTTGCCGAACGGCGCATCCTCGATCAACGAGAGCTACGGCGACTGGACCGTCGATTGCCGGATCGTCGAACGGCGGAAGCGGTGCGCCCTGTCGCAGGCGCAGGGCAACAAGGAGACCGGGCAGCGTGTGTTCGCGATCGAGTTACAGCCGCCTGGCGGCGGCAAGACCGACGGCACCATCCTGATGCCGTTCGGCCTCAATCTCGATGCCGGCGCCGTTCTCAAGCTCGACGACAAGAATCTCGGCAAGGGTCTGCGGTTCTCCACCTGCGGGCCGCAGGGCTGCCTGTTGCCGGTGAGCTTCCCGACCGCCGCCACCGACGCCATGCGCAAGGGAACAAAGCTGGTCGTCGCCTCGCTCAACCTGTCCACTAATGAGCCCGTCACCTTCAACGTCTCGCTGGACGGCTTTGCCGCTGCGCTGGCGCGTGCCGCGGATCTCGCGAGATAGCGGGGAGCGGGATCATAACGGGATCACAACACCGCTCCGGCCATCATGCGAGGAGATCGCCCATGCTGACGCTGGTCAAGGACGTATCGCTTCAACAAACGCCACCGCCGCCGCCACAGCGCAAGCCGAAGCCGCAGCCTCGGCGGAACGATTACAACCGACGCCGCTTCCTCGCCTGGCTGCGCGACGAGGTGACGGTGCTGCGCGCGCTCGGCATGGATCATCGCCGCATCGCCGCGCAACTCGATATTGAAGAGCATGACGTGAGGGCATTCTGTCCAAAACCGAGCGAGAAATCCCCCAGCCGCAATCTGCCCCGCCGCGCCATCGATGTGTTGCTGCATGGCCGCCACGCTTCGCTCGGAGGCCGGACCGTCGCCAAACGTAGCCGCCATCTGGTCGAGATCGCCTCGGCCTATACCTGGGACGAATTGCTGTCCGAGCCCGGCGTCGGCACCGTCACCGCAAACCAGATCCGGCTCTGGCTCGAAGAACGAGGCGCATCGCTGAAACAACCGGAATAGCGGAGAACGGCGATGTGTATGGAGGTGCCTCATCTACGCTATGTGGTCCCCGTATCGCGGATGGTCGAGCGATCGATGGCGGCCGACCCCGGCACTTGCCAGGGTGAGGAAAGCAAAGCGACTTCATGAGCTTCCGTCGACTTATCGCCGCCGCTTTCTCACGGCTCCTGCCGCTACCCTAGAATAATTCAAATTATCTAATCAAAACAGTGGCTTGATAGGATCAAGGCGCCGGCCTATCTGTCACTCATCAGCGAGTGAGCCTGGTAGGCGCGAGGTGTGATGCTGGCAGCAATCACATATGGCGGCAGGATACGGCGCAGTGTTGCGCGCACCGGCGGCGTCACGGTCGCTCTGATCGGCCACCTCGCGGTGCTTTTTGCGCTCGGCTACCAGCAGACAAGTGAAACAATCCTCGGCGAACAGCCGGCTGCCATTGCCGTCGACATCGTGTCTGCGCCGCCACCGCAGGCGACGATCGCGTCTCGGCAGCCGACCACGGCTGACGATGACAGCCGCCAGAACAGGGATTCAATCGACCCGCTGCAAACGACCGCCGTTGAGCGGCACCATGAGCCACCGCCAGCGCCTCATGTGGCTGCGACACCCGACCCCGCCGTCACGACAGCTTTTGCCGGCAAGCGTTCATCGTCCATACCGAAGGCTCCCGGACGCCAGATATCTTCCGCAAAGCTTCAAGGTGCCCCATCGGCGCTCGCGTCAGCGCCGAATCCGATCGCCGCACCCGACCTTCAAGATAGCAGTTCGGCAGCAACCACCGGCGCGGGCGCAGCAGACTCCAACGTTCCATCGGCCTGGAAAAGCCGGCTGCTGTCCCACCTCGATCACTACAAGCGCTATCCGGATGCAGCGCGTGCGCAGGGCCATGAGGGCACAGCGCTGTTGAGCTTCGGGATGAATCGCGACGGCCACGTGCTCACCTATTATCTGGTTCGCTCGTCCGGCTGTCCTGAACTCGACGACGAGGTTCTCGCCATGATCGAGCGCGCCTCGCCGCTGCCGGCGGCGCCTCCGGGGCTTAACGAGCAGGTCGTGCAACTCGTAGTTCCGGTGCGGTTCAGGATGTAATAGCGCCGGGCAGGAGACGTTGTCTGGACGATGCCCCACGCCATACCCATGTGTCCGATTACATTGAAATGCACCCGAGGTTCCCATGATCCGGGACAGGTTTCCTGCGGCCGCGCTTATCGTTCTGCTACTTGCGCCTGGCACGAGCTTCGCAAGCGTCAAGGTTCGCTTCGTAAACCCTGAGCGCTATACGGACGCCGGTGCGTTCGACGCAGGGGGACGCGCTGCTACGCTTGCGGCGTTCAGAGCACACCTCGAAAGACTTGGGGCGCGACTTCTGACGCCGCGCCAGGATCTGACCATCAAAATTCTGAACGTCGACCTTGCCGGCGAGAACGAGCCATGGCGTCTCTCTGATGTCAGGATTATGCGTGACGTTACCCCGCCGCGCATCACGCTAAGCTATGTCCTGGCCGAGAAGGGCAAACCCACGCACAGCGGCGAGGAGACTCTCACGGACATCAACTATCAGATGAATCCGTCAGCGCGACTATCCAGCGATCGCTATGCGTACGAGAAGGCGTTGCTGGACGGCTGGTTCCGCCGCGTAGTCGGTCGTCAGAGGCCGTGATGTTCGAGCGGCGGCGTGTCCATGTTGGATAGTGAGGTTACAAATCTTGCAGCGCTGGAATCCTGCATCGGCAAAACGCCGGGGCCGATGCATACAGTTGGCGCGCGGATCGTTTCCGTATCGTGCTCGCGCAACCGCGCGCGGCCATTGCTGTATTGATTCCGATGCCCAAAATGCCTGTCATCCGCTGGGCTCGATCGTCGGCTCGCGCCATTGGCTCGCGAACTAAGCGTCAAGTGCTGGTGGCATTTCGTGCTGGTAACACTTAAAATAAGCGTGCGCGAATAGCGTTGGAGGGTTCCCATGGCGCGAGGTTTCAGCGCGATTCAGCAGGCGGTCCTTGATGCGTTATCGGACAAGCTCGTGGTCACGCTCTCGGCGATTGATCTCGCTCGCAAGATCAACCATGGGGTCCGCAGCAAATCGATAATCATATCGGTTCATCGCGCATTACGAACTTTGGAAGCTTTGGGAAAAGTGGTCCGCATCGAGGGAAAGTGGGTTTTGGCGACCAGGCGAAGGGAAGCCGGACGCTTTAACCGCAAGAAAGGGCAGGAGCCGGCTGCTCATCAAAACGAACGATTGAAGCTGCTTTCAAAAATACTCGGAATGCTCGGTTCGTCCGAGGATGGTGAAGTTCTGGCGGCAGCGCGAAAGGCAGAGGCCAAGAGGGCCGAGTTAGGTTTGTCCTGGGAAATGATCATCATGGGCCGTACGATCCTGGTCGACTAACGGGGATGCCCTAGAGTCTGTTTCAAACTGGTTTCAAACTGCGTCGGATCAGACTCGTCGTTTATCTTTTTTGTTTTGAGCATGATCTTTTCCGAAAGCCGGTTCCCACTTTTCGGCATCATGCTCTAGGAATGTCCCTTCTTCTTTTCGGCCGCCCCTGGACGTTCGATATCGAGCCATTCCAGAAGTTGTTTTACCCCGTACTGCTGCACGGCGCTTTCCTCGAGCGTGACGTAGCGACCATCGTCTAACTCATATGTAACGGTCCCCGGCTTTTGGTCTTCCGTTCGTTCGAGCTTTTTCATCTTTCCCTCCTGGTCGAACGGTCAGCCACGCGCGGATTGCGGCAAACATAAACGCCGGTGGCGCAGGTTCTTTGCGGGTGTCCGCTCAGATCGCGACGGGCTCATACCGATCGATACGGATGATCGATCCCTCCCGACTCGCGCTTTGGCCTGCCGCCGGGCGACCGACGTCAGGTCTTTTCTCCGACCCTACAACGGAACTCGCTCCGCCACCGCGAGCTTCATCTAATAAGCAGGCGTTCCGGCGTGAGTTCCTGGCGTGATGAATCAGGCGGCAGATTCGGGAGACGCCGCGACATCTGGACGCCCCCCACTTGCAGCGGCGCTTACCGGGAGGGCATGGCGCGGCGGCGCGCTATTCGTCCTCTGACAACTCGGCGTCCCAGCCCCGCTCCTTGGCGCGGGCGATGGCCTCGGCATAGATGCGGTTATGGCGCTCGGCCAACTCCGGCGGAAGCGCGCTCGGCAGGTTGCCATACTGATCCCAGAGCTGCTCTATTTTGCCCTTCAGCGCCTGCATCTGGCCAATGTTCCAGCCCGCGCAGTCCTGTGTCTCCGGAATGAGACCGAACACGCGGGCATCGAGCACGATGCGCCCGAGCTGGGTGATCCCGTAGATGTCCTGATCGAGTCCAACGTATTTTTTATCCATGGGGGGAACACGGGAATGAGTTGCGGGGCAGCGATTATCGGAATGTATCAGTTCGCCTTAGGGATTGAATAAGCAATTCAAATTTTTCCTTATTCAATTCATCTCTTATCGTGTGGCCGTTCAGCCAGAAGGAGCTGGCGAACCTAGCCGCTTTCGCATCGTGCCATCCCGTTCGGCATTATGCCATCCCGATTGAGCGAGGAGTATCTACCATGGACCACTGGGTCTCTTGGTGTCTCGTGGCGTTGCCGACGCTGCCGGCGCTGGCGGCGATCATCGCCCCGCTGGCCGGAACAGGCCGGCCGGCACGAGCGGCGCGCATCAGCGTGGCTATGCTCACTGCCACCCTCGCGATCGCATTGGCGTTGCTAGTGGCAGTGCTGCGCGCGCCACAGGGTGACGTGGCGCTGGTGCAGCTTGGCCCGGCGGCCCTGCTGCTCGACCATCTTGCCGTGGCGATGGCGGTGCTGGTAGCGGCTATCAGCCTTGTGGTGCACGTATATGCGGTTTGCTACATGGCCGACGAACCCGGCTACCCGCGGTTTTTCGCCTTGCTCGATCTGATGACCGCCGTGATCTTACTGATGGTGGTCGCCGCCGATCTGCTGACGTTGCTCGCCGCCTGGTTCCTGATCGGGGTGCTGCTGTTCTTCCTGCTGGGGTTCGACACCAGCCGCAAGGCCAGCGGCCGCTATGCCTTGTGGACATTCCTGACCTATCGCGTGGGCGATCTGCCCCTGGTGGGCGCAGCGCTCCTGTTGTGGCACGGCTATGGCACCGCGCAGCTGCCGGAGCTGTTCTCTCGGATCAGCGCCGACCCGAACATGCATCTCGGCGAGGTGGCCGTGGTGCCGGTGGCGGCGATGCTGCTGGCGCTGGCGGCGTTTGCCCGCTCGGCGCAGTTTCTGCTGCACACTTGGCTACCTTACACCATGGACGGCCCGACGCCGGTGTCCGCGCTGATGCATGCGGGCATCGTCAACGCTGGCGGATTCTTATTCAATCGCTTCGCTCCGGTATTTGTCCACGCCCCCGACGCGCTGCACCTCGCCTTCGTCGTCGGGGTTGTGACGGCACTGGTCGGATCGGCGCTGATGCTGACGCAGAACGACGTCAAAAAATCCTTGGGCTATTCCACCATGGGGCAGATGGGCTTCATGATCATGGAATGCGGGCTGGGCGCGTTTTCGCTCGCCGTCTATCACCTCATCGCACACGGGCTGTTCAAAGCCACGCTGTTTCTAAATTCGGGCAACGTGATCGGCGACACCCGCCGCGACGATGGCGTGCCGCCGGACGACATCTACACCTTTGTCGTCGAGCGTCGTCCGTTGCGCGCAGTGAAGGTGCCCTGGCTGTTGGCCGCGCTCATCACCGTGCTGGTGCCTGCGCTGGTGCTGGGCCTGTCGCACTGGCTGGTGGCGGAGGACTTCTTCCACAAGCAGGGCGCGGTGGTGTTGTTATTCTTCGGCTGGGTCACGGGAGCGCAGGTGTTTTTCTCCATTCACAAGCTCCCAAGCGAGAGCCCCTGGCGCTCGCTGACCATGATTCTCTTGTCCTTCCTGATCGTGGTGGTGGGCTACACGCTGATCGCGCATGCGTTCGAGGCTTTCCTCTACCCGGATCCGGTGTTGCGCGATGCCATCTACGCTGCCGCGGGCATCAACTTCCTGGCTTTCGATATCCTGGTGGTTTTCCTTACCGTTGTGCTGGTCGGGGCCTGGCTCATGACGTTTTATGCCCAGTCCCTCGAATTCGAAGGCACGCCCGGCACGCTGTGGAATGCCATCTACCTCAATCTCTACACGTTGTTTTCGCGGGAGTTTTACGTGTCCGACGTTTATACCCAACTGGCGCGTGGCACGCTGGCCGCAACTAAGCGGGTGAATATCTGGCTGCGTTGGGTCTGAACCGCCATGATCGCGCTGCTCCTCGCCTTGATACTGTTGCCGCTTTTTCCCCTGAGCATGTTGTTCAATGCGGGGCTTCAGATGCTGCCCGTGTGGCTGCGCGTTCCGGCGCTAGTGGCTCTTCCCGCTGCGGGCGCGCTGCTACTCAACCAGGCGACTGCGCCGGCCGGGCAATTCGCAACCGCGCTGCAGCTCTTGGCGGCGTTCACCGCGCTGCTTTATGCTTGGCGGCTGCTCGCGGTGCAGGAGGTGTTCATCTGGGCCCGTCTGCAGGCCACCTCGGCATGGCCTCTTGTCTGGCTGGCCTGGCTGCATGGCCTCCATGGCACGAAGCTCGTGCTGGTAGCTTTGGCAGTCACAATTCCCGCTGCGGCACTGATGGTTCTCGGCTGCAGCCTGAGCCGCCGCCTCGGAGGGGCGTATCTCGGACTGCGCGGACGCATCGGGCCGACCTTTCCGCGTCTGACCGGCGTGTTTGTGGTGGCGTTGCTTGCGGCCCTGGCGGCGCCGCCCTTCCCCGGATTCTTCGCCATGTTCGCGGTGCTGAAGCAGGTTCCCGCGGGTCTCGCGGCAGTGGTGCTCGCGGTGTGGCTTTTGTGGAGCTGGGCGGCCGCGGTGCTGTGGCAGCACGGCCTGTTCGGGGACCAATGGCCACGCGCAGCCGGCACGGTTGACCTGTCACGCAGCGGCGCAGCCCTGTGGCTGGTGCTCGCTGCTGCTGCCGCAGTGCTGGGTTCGATCGGAGGATGGTCATGGTGGATGCATTGAACCTGGGGCGGCGTCTGCGAGTGCGTTCGACCGCCTACGTGGCGGGCGAGCCGGTGCCATTTTTCTGGCCGATGCGCAACTTCATTCACCACAACCCGCTCTACGGCCTTGAGCATATGCCTTTCGAGCAGGCCGTCCGCCGCGGTGCGGAGCTGTTCCATGCGCGGATGTTCCTGCCGCGCAGCAACTACCAGCACTGGCAGCGCGAGGGCAAGGTGCGGCAGGATACCATTTCCGAGGAGCTCGCGCGCCGCGCTCAGGAACTGCCCGCGGTGCCGGGCATCGACTGGCCTCGCTGGCTGCAGGCGCTGATGCAGTCGGCGCACGACCGCGATGCCGTGGTGCCGGGCGTGCGCGAGCAGGACGTCCACGCCGCGCTGCACGGAAAGCCGCCATCCACCCAGGCGGTGGATGTGGCCGCGCAGCTGCCCGCGCTCAAGCGGCGCCTGCACGCGCTGACGCTGCCCGAGGCGGTCGACGCCCTATGGGGTCCGCGGCTGGCCGACGAACTTGATGAACTAGTCATCAAGAGCTGCCTCGACTTTTTCGACGAGGACCAGTCTTCCTGGCGCATGCCGGGACGCGAGCGCGGCCTGTTCGCCGCCTGGAGCGAGATCGCGCGGCGCAATGCGCGCATGTTCCTGCGCGGGCTGCACGTGCGACGCATCCTCGATCGGGTGCAGGACGCCGAAAGCGCGGTCGTGCACGTCATGGAAGAAATGGGCATCGATGCCGACGACTGGTCGGCCTACTTCACCCGCGAGCTCACCAGGCTGCACGGCTGGACTGGCTTTGTGCGCTGGCGTTCGTCCGCCAAGCATTACTACTGGGCGCAGCGCTACCCCGCCGACGTCGTCGATCTTCTGGCCGTTCGCCTGGTGGTGGGGTTGGCGCTCCTGCAGGAAAGCGCGCGGCATCGCCGTACGCCGGTTCGGCGCGAGCAGCTCGACGCCGTACTGCACGACCGCGGCGCAGAGAGCCTGCTGCGCAATGCGTTGCACAGCGGCGAAGTGTTGCCCGACTGGGCGCAGCGCATCGACGACACCTTGTCGCGCGGCGGCGGCAAACGCTGCGAGAGTCTGCTGCAACGCTACTGGCCGCTATGGCAGGCCCAGCGCGGACAGGAGCAGGCCACCACGCTTCGCGAACTGGCTGCCGCCGCCGATGCGACGGCGGCGCTCGATGCGCTGACGCCGGAAGACGTCGGGGGGCTGTTGCAGGGCTTGCGCGAATTCGCGCCGCAGGAGGGCATGGTCTGGACCCTGGCGATGGAGGCGGAATCCATCGACCGGCTGCTCGCGCAGGTGCAAGTGCCCGAGGATCTGCCGTCCGGCAAGCGGCCGTTCGCGCAGGCTTGGTTCTGCATCGACGTGCGCGCCGAGCCCATCCGCCGCCACCTGGAACGCGTCGGCGACTACCAGACGTTCGGCATCGCTGGCTTTTTCGGCGTGCCCGTGGGCTTTCTCGGCTATGGCAAGGGCAGCGAGAGTCACTTCTGCCCGGCGGTGGTCACGCCCAAGAATCTGGTGCTGGAACTGCCCGCCGAACTCGATCCGGAAGAGGACGACCTGCTCAGCACGCTCGGTCACGTGCTGCATGATCTCAAGAGTTCGGTGCTTTCACCTTACGTCACGGTGGAGGCGGTGGGCATGCTGTTCGGGTTGGACCTGTTCGGCAAGACCCTGGCGCCACTGGGCTATAGCCGCTGGCGCAGCCGCATCGATGCCGAAAAGCCCGTCACCCGCCTGTTGGTGGACAAGCTCACCCGCGAGCACGCGGACTCCATCATCCGCACGCTGCAGCGCGCGATGATCGTCAAGGCGCTGCATGCCGAATTGCATATCGAGCGCGAGCGGGTGGATGACGATATGATCCGCGAACTGCGCGAAACCGCGTTGCGTCACCGTGAAGGTCCGACGCGGCTGCAAACGGCCTTCAGCGTGCCGGACAAGCAGGAGGCCGAATTCATTGACAAACTGCGTGAGGACTACCGCGTCGATGCTGACTACGCCAATTATCAGCTCGTGCGGCTAGGGCGCATCGGCTATTCGCTCGACGAGCAGGTCAATTACGTGCACACGGCCCTGACCATGATCGGGCTGACCAAGACCTTCTCGCGCTTCGTGCTCATCGTGGGCCACACCGGGCAGACCGAGAACAACCCCTACGAGTCGGCGCTGGATTGCGGCGCCTGCGGCGGCGCCAGCGGCCTGGTCAACGCTCGGGTGCTGGCGCAGATGGCCAACAAGACCGAGGTGCGCGAGCGGCTGCGCGGCATGGGCATCAACATTCCCGATGACACCTGGTTTCTGCCGGCGCTGCATATCACCACGACCGACGCCATTGAGCTGTTCGACCTCGACCTGCTGCCGCCGCGTCACCTCGTCTATCTGGATCGACTGCGTAACGGCCTGCTCGCCGCCTCCAAGCTCGCCGCGGCCGAGCGCATGCCGAAGCTTCTGTCCGAGGCGCAGGCGATCGAACCGGCGCAGGCCTGGCGCCTGGCACACCGGCAGGCGGTGGACTGGGCCCAGGTACGGCCGGAGTGGGGGCTATCGAAAAACTTGTACGGCATCGTCGGCCGGCGCTCGCTCAGCGAGCATGCCAACCTGGAGGGGCGGCCCTTCCTGCTGTCGTATGACTGGCGCTGCGATCCCAAGGGACGCCTGCTGGAAAACCTGTTGGCGGCGCCGGTGGTGGTAGGCCAATGGATCAACCTCGAACACTTCTTCTCCACCGTGGACAATGCCCGGATGGGCAGCGGCAGCAAGGCTTATCACAACGTGGCGGGACGCTTCGGCGTGATGACCGGTAACCTGAGCGATCTGCGGACCGGCCTGCCGATGCAGACGGTGATGCGGGAGGGTCAGCCCTATCACGAGCCCATGCGCATGATCGCCCTCATCGAGGCGCCGCTGGATTTTGCCGGGCGCGCGCTGCAAAGCGTGGTCAAAGTCAAGAACCTGGTGCTCGGTGGCTGGATCCGCGCCATCGTCATCGATCCCACACAGGGCTACAAGCCTTTCGTCTTTAACAATGGCCAGTGGGAGGAGCGCCCGCCTCTAGTCGCTCCTGCCGAGGAGGAACACGCCGCATGAACGCCATCAAGCTGCACCCACTGAAAAAGCTGGAAATCATTCTCGAGGGCGCGCACAAGGAATTCGCCACCGACTTGCTCGACCGCGCCGGAGTCAAGGGCTACACCATCGTCGGCAACCTGTCGGGCAAGGGCAGCCACGGCATGTACGAAGGGCACCTCATGTTCAATGAGGATGACGCCCTCATCATGATCATCGTCGCCGTGCCGCAAAGCCTGTTCGATCCGCTGCTTGAGGGCTTTCAGCCGTTTTTCGAGGCCCATGCGGGGGTGATTTTCGTCAGCGACATCCAGGTCGGGCGTCCGGTCAAGTTCATGGCGTGAGCGGAGCGAGCTGCGGATGCTTGGGCGAGGCCAGCGGGCGCGCCTGCTGGGTGAGGAACGCCAGGAAGGATTGGGCCACGGCTGACAGCCGCTTGCCCTTGCGGTGCACGACAAACCATTGTCGCACGATCGGAAAGCTCTCCACGTCGAGGGTGACCAGGCGGCCTATCGCCAGCTCCAGCTCCAGGGTGTGCAGCGACAGGATGCCCAACCCCAGCCCGGCTTCGACCGCCTGCTTGATGGCCTCGTTGCTGCTCATCTCCATCACCGAGTGGAATTCCACGCCGTGACGCGAAAAGTGCCGCTCTGCGGCATTGCGCGTGCCCGAGCCGGGCTCGCGGGTAATGAAGGGCTGGCAACCCAATTGCATCAGCGGAATCTGCCGGTGTTGGGCCAGCGGATGCTCGGGTGAGGCGATGACCACCAGCGGGTTGTCGAGGAACGCGCGCGCGACGAGCTCGGCGTCCTCCGGCGGTTGTCCCATGATGGCCAGGTCCTGGTTCGCCGCCGAGAGCGACTCGAGGATATGCGTCTGGTTGGACACCTGCAGCCGCACCTGCACCTTGGCGTGGCAGGCGCAGAAGGCTGCAATCAGCTTGGGCATGAAGTAATTGGCCGTGCTCGCCACAGTGAGGTCGAGTTCCCCGCGATGGACGCCGCGGAACTCCTCCATCGCGGATTCGAGGTCGCGCATCTTGGCGCCGATGAGTGTGGCGTGGCGATGCAACTCGCGGCCGGCGTCGGTCGGCTGGATCTGTTTTCCGACGTGGTCGAACAGCGGCACGCCGACCTGCTCTTCCAGTTGTCGCATCTGCATCGAGACCGCCGGTTGCGTCAGATGCAGCGCGTCGGCCGCGCGCGTGAAGCTCTGCTGATGCACGACTGCGTCGAAGATCTGGAGCTGTCTGAAGGTCAGGTGCATGGCTGATACATAAGCGAGTCTAATGCATCTGATCAATAATAACAATTAGTTTTTATGCAGAGCCTCTCTTATGTTGGGCACTCGTGAATCGCGGGGCCGTGCTGAATGACAGGCCCTGCTGAGATGCACGAACGTAATCCCCGGGCCGGGTGGGGGGATGGCCGCCGCGTCGCGGTAGGTCCTCGCCCGTCGTTCGCTACCGCAAAAGCGCGCATGAAGGAGTCCTCGAAGATGGCAGTCAAAACCTACCAGGCCGGCGTCACGGAATATCGGCAAAGCTACTGGCAGCCGGATTACGCGCCTCTCGACACCGATATCTTGGCTTGTTTCAAGATCACGCCGCAGCCCGGGGTGGATCGCGAAGAGGCGGCCGCGGCGGTCGCCGCCGAGTCGTCCTGCGGCACCTGGACCACGGTGTGGACCGATCTGCTGACCGACCTCGACTACTACAAGGGACGCGCCTATCGCCTCGAGGACGTGCCGGGCGATGATACGTGCTTTTACGCTTTCATTGCCTATCCCATCGACCTTTTCGAGGAAGGCTCGGTCGTCAACGTGTTCACCTCGCTGGTGGGCAACGTGTTCGGGTTCAAGGCTGTCCGCGCGCTGCGCCTGGAGGATCTGCGCTTCCCCATCGCTTACGTGAAGACCTGCGGTGGCCCGCCCCACGGCATTCAGGTCGAGCGCGACAAGCTCAACAAATATGGCCGTCCGCTGCTGGGCTGCACCATCAAGCCCAAGCTCGGCCTGTCCGCCAAGAACTACGGCCGCGCCTGCTACGAAGCCCTGCGTGGTGGTCTGGACTTCACCAAGGACGACGAGAACATCAACAGCCAGCCGTTCATGCGCTGGCGCGACCGTTTTGATTTCGTGATGGAGGCGGTCCAGAAAGCCGAGCAGGAAACCGGCGAGCGGAAGGGCCACTATCTCAACGTGACCGCGCCCACGCCCGAAGAAATGTACAAGCGCGCCGAGTATGCCAAGGAAATCCGCGCTCCGATCATCATGCACGATTACCTCGCCGGCGGTCTTTGCGCCAATGCGGGTCTGGCGAACTGGTGCCGCAACAACGGCATGCTGCTGCACATCCACCGCGCCATGCACGCGGTGATCGACCGCAACCCGCACCACGGCATTCACTTCCGCGTGCTGACCAAGATCCTGCGTCTGTCGGGTGGCGATCATCTGCACACCGGCACCGTGGTCGGCAAGCTCGAGGGCGACCGCGCCTCCACCCTGGGCTGGATCGATCTGCTACGCGAATCCTACGTTCCCGAAGACCGCTCGCGCGGCATCTTCTTCGATCAGGACTGGGGTTCGATGCCCGGCGGTTTCGCCGTTGCATCCGGCGGTATTCACGTTTGGCACATGCCTGCGCTGGTCACCATCTTCGGCGACGACTCGGTGCTGCAGTTCGGCGGCGGCACGCTCGGTCACCCGTGGGGCAATGCGGCCGGTGCGCACGCCAACCGTGTCGCGCTCGAAGCCTGCGTCCAGGCGCGCGGCGAAGGCCGTCATCTGGAGAAGGAAGGCAAGGACATCCTCACCGCGGCCGCCGCGCATTCGCCCGAACTGAAGATCGCCATGGAAACGTGGAAAGAAATCAAGTTCGAGTTTGAAACCATGGACAAGCTCGCCATCGCCAACAAGTAACCGCCGGCTGCGGTCGGCAGCGCCCTGCGGGGCGCGCCACCGCCCAGCAGAACCACTTTCGAAAGGACTAGATCATGGCCGTTCAAGCCTACCGCTCGATGAAAAAGTACGAGACCTTCTCCTATCTGCCGCAGATGACGCCCGATCAGGTGCGCCGTCAGATCGCTCACGCCATCGCGCAGGGTTGGAATCCGGCGGTCGAGCACACCGAGAAGGGCACGCCCGCAAAGGCGAGCTACTGGTACATGTGGAAACTGCCGCTGTTCGGCGAGCAGTCCGTCGATACCGTGATGGCGGAGATCGAAGCCTGTCACCGCGAATTTCCGGATCAGATGGTGCGGTTCGTCGCGTACGACAACTACGCCCAGAGCCAGGGCATGGCGTTCGTGGTGTATCGCTAATGAGCTGGGCGCTGGAGCCTCCTCTGTTCGGCGCCCATGATTTGAACGCGGCGCGGCGCATCGGCGCCGCTCCCTTCCTCGGGTTCTTTGTGCTGAGGTCCGTATGACAAACGTCGCCCCCGGTCATGCCACTGCAACTCTATCCGGCCGCGAACTGGCGCTCCAGCGCCGGCAGGCCATGGCGCGTCACGGCAAGACCGGGACCACCAAGGCTGCGCAAACCGAGCGTTCCGCCGCGGAACGCTTTCGGCTGAATGCGGCGCATATCTCCAACGCCCATCACGGCGGCGTTTCGGCGGCGCCTGCGTCAACGCCGTTCACTCAGCCGGTGGCGCAGAAGTCCGCGGCGCGCGCCCGGCGGCAGGCGTTGTCCACTATTGGCAAGGCGGCGTTGAAAAATGCCGGGCACGGCACGGCAACCCGCCCCGCGGCGCATCTGCGCCCAGGCCGGGCGGCGGCCGAGGTGCGTGGCTCCGATTGCGGTTGCGGCTGCGGCGGACAGTGCAGTTGCGGCGGGCAATGCGGCTGCAGCCATGGCGCGGAGCGCAAGGAGGCGGCGCGTATCGAAGCTGTTCAGCACGGCGCACCGGCGGTGGAACGTGCAGCGTTGAACGCGCCGGAGGCGACCGGCCGCGCGCTGGCCAAGATGCGCCGTGCCGCGCTGAGTCAGGATGGCAAGAAGGGCCTCAAGCGCGTCGCCCAGGCAACGCGCATCGCTGCCGCGATGCCGCAGCAGGATTGGCAGAGCGCCATGCTCAAAGGCGCAACCGGCCGTCAGGTCGCGATGCAGCGCCGGCTGGTACAGGCGCTGGCGGGCCGGGTCGACAAGACGTCCGGTGCCAGCACTCGCCCGACCGGCCGTGTGCGCGCTCGCAACGTGGTCGAGGCGCCTGCCAAGGTCGAGGAGGGGCATACCCTGTCCGGGCAGACCGTCACCGGCACCCAGGTCGAACGCATCTCCAAGGTGACCGGCAATGAGCCGGGCTCCTGCCGCGCGATCACCGGCACCGAATATATCGGCTTCGAGCAGTTCCAGACCCTCTGCGGCATCCGCCCCGAGCCGGCGACGCCGAAGGTTGCGGTCAGCAGCACCCTGCGCGAGCAACGCATCACCGGCACGGCGCTGGGCCGTTCCACCAAGACCACCGGCGATGAGCCGGGCGCGTGCCGCCCCGTGACCGGTACCGAATATCTCTCGAGCGAACGCTTCGAGCAGTTCTGTTCGACGCGGCCGTCCGCCCCGCTGGGGAAGGTGGCGCTCACCCGCACCGACAAGGGCCAGACTGTCACCGGCGCGCTGGTCGATCGCCCGCGCCGCGTCACGGGTGTGGAGCACGGCGCCGACCGCGCCGTTACCGGCACGCGTTACAGTCAGGGCGAAACCGATGACGCGCCGCCCAAGGTGGCGGTCTCCCATACGGCCGCGGGCAAGCCCGTGACCGGCACAGTGGTCGGCCGCAGCGAGCGGCAGACCGGCGACGAGGCTGGAAGCTGCCGTCCGATTACCGGCACCGAATACCACACCGTCGAGCAGTTTCGCGATTTTTGCCGAACGGCGCCGCCCGGAGGCGCGCGAAAGGTCAGCGTGATGTCCACGCGCGACGAGCAAACTGTCTCGGGAACTGCGGTCGATCGCTCGGCCAAGGTGACCGGCAACGAGGTCGGCTCCTGCCGCAGCATCACCGGCAGCCAGTACTACACGACGGCTGATTTCGCGGGGCTGTGCAAAACGCCCGGTCCTCAGAAAGTGGCCGAGATGCAGACGCTGCGCGGTCGGACTGTGACTGGCTCGGAGGTCGCTCCAAGCCCAAAATTGTCCGGTGACGAGTCTTATGGGTGCGAACCCGTCACCGGCATGGACTACATCGGCACCCGCCAATTGGCTGCGGTGTGCCCAGCCGAGGCCGTGCCGACGGTCTCGCCGGTCAGCAAGGTCATCGTTGACACCACGCTGCGCGGCCAGAGGGTGACGGGCATCGCCCCGGGTCGGGCGGACCACGTCACCGGCAACGAGGCCGGCACCTGTTCGCCGATCAGCGGCACCCCCTACATCGGCCAGGGTCAGTACGCCGCGTTCTGCCAGGCGCCGCAGCGCGAGCAGCAGGCGGCGCGGGTTCGCGACAGCGCAGTGATCCCGGCGACAGTGGTTACCGGCGATCGGCCGGGCGCGGGCGGGGCGCAAGTCACTGGCGACGAGCGTGGCGCTTGCGAGCCGATTTCGGGCACGCCCTATCTGGGACTGGACAATATCGCGTCGGGACAATGTGCGATGAGCGATCGCTTCAGCGCGCGCGATGTCGATCAGCGTCCGCCAGCTCCTAGGGATTTCAGTATCAGCATTCCGGCGCGGCAGGCTCGCGAGGAGCGCCAAACCGAGGTCATCACCGGCAGCGGCATGGGTACTTCGCGCATTACCGGCCCGATCAACAAGGCCGACGGCCTGATTACCGGTACGCCTGAATTCCGTCACGGCGACCAGGTGCGTCGTCCGCGCGACGACGAGCAGTCCGTTCCTGCCGCGCGCCGTTTGAGCGGCGAAGGCAGCCAGCAGGGCCGGCGCATTTCGGGAGACGCCTGGGACGGCAACAGCCGTGTCACCGGCACCGAAGGTTCGTCCAGCCTGGCGCGCAATCCCTCGATGCGTGGGCAGCCACGCGGCGCGGGCACCGGCGCCATGGCGTTTCGCGGCATCGAGCGGCCTGAAGTGCCTGTATCGGTTGTCACCGGCTCGGCCGGCAACACCCGGAGCGGCGCCACAGTAACCGTCTCCGGCGGGGCGCGCGGCTGAGGATCGCGACGATGGACACGCGCAAACGCTTTCAGGCCCTGCGACGAGAGGCCAACCCGGTTGCCAACGCGGCAGCGTCAGCGGCGGCGGTGCCCGACAATCCGGCGTGCATGATCGGCGGCGGGCAGACCTGCGAGCATGCGCTGGTCGATCGCGACCTCAATCGCCTTTTGTTCGACTACGAGCGGACGGTGCGCTCCCGCTTCACCCGCATCGTCGACGTGCTCAAGCGCATCTCCACGCATCAGCACGACGAGAATTTCGCCGAGCGCGCCCAGCAGCTTGCACGCGAGCAACTCGGTTTCGATCTGCCCTCGCAGGTGCTCGAGGACGCATGGGTGTGCGGGCTGGATCTATCCGCCTTGCATTCGCGCTGCACCTTCAGCGGCCTCAAGTCGTGCGTCGAGAATGCCCAGGTCGAGCAGGCCGGCTGGCGTCAGCGCATGCCGCTCGATGAGAACTTTCTGCGGTCGTGCGGCTATCACACGGTGGATATCAGCCCGTGTTCGGATGGCCGGCTGCAGGGCGTCAGCCCTTATGTGCTCCGCATGCTGCCAGGGCCGAACGTGCGGGTGAAGGCCTATGCAGGCGCGCTGTTCGATGTCGAGGTCGATGTCTGCGACTGGGCGCAACGCGAAGTCGAACGGCTGTCGGGCGCCATGGTCGATGGCGAGCGCCTGAACTATCTCAAGATCGCCGTCTACCATTTCAGCAGCTCTTCCCCCAACGGTCACGGTTGCGCCGCTCACGGCAGCAACGATCGCCAGGCCACGGAAGCGGCGCTGCAACGCTTGCAGAACGAGCTGCGCGTGGCCATCGACCGGACGTTCGGCTCGGGCGCCGCGCCCGACGTGCTGCTCATCGGCGTGGACACCGATCTGGATGCGCTGCGCATCCACCTGCCCGACAGCTTTGGCGAGATCAACGCGCACCGCTATTTCGAGACGGCGCAGGTCTATCGCGACACTCTCGGCCTTGCGCCCGAAGCGGCGCGGAAGCGCATCGCGGAGATCGTGGCCGATGCCGAGGGTATGGGCGGCTGGGGGCAGGGCAATGGCCGCATGCACGAGGGCATGCGCCGCCTGGTGTTGGCGCTTGCCGAAGCCAACCTGTCGCAGATCGAATACGTCATCAAGCATCATACGGGGCGCTACGCGACCATCGGGCACGACGAGGAATGCATTGTCGCCGGCGAAGCGGTGCGGCCGTTGCAATTGCGCAACCTGTTTTATTTCGCTCACCTCGATACGGTCGAGGAAGGCGCGCCCGACATGGATGTCGGGATCGATATTTTTGCCAAGCTCAATGTCGCGCACGGTCTGCCGGTCCCGGTACTGGTTCACTTCGAATATGATGGCCGGATCCCCGAATCACGCGAGCGGGCGATCGCGCGAGGCCGACGGGTGCGCGATGCGATCGCAGTACGCTATCCCGATCTGGCTGCCAGGGGCCTGCTCAATTGCGCCATCGCTGTGAGTGACCGCGCCGGCGACGAATGTTGCGCCTTCGTCGCCGACGATGCCGTCGACGATCATTGAGAGGACTTATGCGTCATGAGAATCATGCGTGTGAAAACCACTCTCGTGTCGACCAATCGCATCGACGCCATGGGCCATCGCCCGTTGCTGGTCGTGCAGGAGACACCGAATGGCCCGCGCAGCGTTGCGGTCGACGCCGTCGGCTGCATCCCGGGAGACTGGGTGATTTGTGTCGGATCTTCCGCGGCGCGCGATGCCGCAGGAGCCAGGGATTATCCGTCCGATCTGACGATCGTCGGCATCATCGACCACTGGAATCCGGAGGGAACGTGATGGAAGTCTGGCGCGTGGTGGACGATCTGGTCTGCACCCGGCGTGTGCCGGGAATGAGTTCGGCTTCGCTTCGTATCCTGAAGGGCCAGAAGGGAGAAATCTCGGTGGCGACCGATCCGGTCGGAGCGCCGCCTGGCAAATGGGTGTTCACCGCCGCGGGCACGGCCGCACGTATGGCCATGCCCGATCGAACAGTGGCTACCGACCTCACCATCTGCGGCATCATCGATGGCTGGGAGGAGGGGTGACGACGCGGTGAACAAAGAGCAAAAACGGCGCGCGCGCAGCGGGCGTCAGAATGCAGTGACTGGCTTGAGATTCTTTCATTTCGACAACAAGGAGCGAACAAATGGCTGAAACGATGGGTATTGCCCTGGGCATGATCGAAACTCGCGGACTGGTTCCCGCGATCGAGGCGGCGGACGCGATGACCAAGGCCGCGGAAGTGCGCTTGATCTCGCGGCAATTCGTCGGCGGCGGCTACGTCACCGTGATGGTGCGCGGCGAGACCGGCGCGGTCAACGCGGCGGTGCGTGCCGGGGCTGATGCCTGCGAGCGCGTCGGCGACGGCCTGGTGGCCGCGCACATCATCGCTCGCGTGCACAGCGAGGTCGAGGGCATCCTGCCGAAGGCGCCGAGCGCTTAAGCCCGGCTTTTTTCTACTGTTAGTAACTGGAAGGACAACGACATGGCGACACATGTGAACGGTATTGCCCTGGGCATGATTGAAACCCGCGGGTTGGTCCCCGCGATCGAAGCGGCCGACGCGATGACCAAGGCCTCCGAAGTGCGGCTGATCGGCCGTCAATTCGTCGGCGGCGGCTACGTCACCGTGCTGGTGCGCGGCGAGACCGGCGCGGTCAACGCGGCGGTGCGTGCCGGAGCTGATGCCTGCGAGCGCGTCGGCGACGGCCTGGTGGCCGCGCACATCATCGCCCGCGTGCACAACGAGGTCGAAGGCATCCTGCCGACCCAGCCGGATTCCAACGGCGGTGGCCGCGGCGGCCGCGACGCCGAGATCACGTCCACCCGCAGCTGATCCTGCGCGGAGCGCACCATGGCGATCGATCGGCGAATCCTGGGCTGGCCGGCGCGCGTGTTCAATCGCGAGATGGCGGCGTGCAGCAGTGTCCCAACCGAGCGTGCTCGCACGCCGGTCAGGAGATGCCGGACTGACGCGCCATCCGTGCGCCGGGGCGGAGCAACCAGGGTGGGCCGAGCGTTTAGTGGGGTGGCGAATCCTGCCCGGTATGACGCCTTGCGGCGGGCGGTGGACTGCGGCGTGGCCGGACTGCATGACCGTGGCCCGAGGTCAAGGCCTTCCGTCGGGCGAACGCACTGACCTATACGCGCTGGCTACGCGGCCAAGACACCGCGTCGCTGTTCGAAGATTTTCTACAGGAGGCGCGAGCGCATCTCGACCACGTAACCAGATCGAACCCGGGGTAGGACGCCGATGACTGATGATTTCCAAGGTTGGGAGCGCCGCGACAAACCGCCCACGTTGTTTCGCCGCTTCGCGTTTGCGCAGTATGCGCAGACCCGCGCCTTCCTCGACGCGCTGTCGGCGTTGTCGGAGGAGGTTCAACGCCATCCGCAGAACATCAACTTCGGCACCACCTACGTCAATGTCACGATCGGAGCGGCTGATGGTGACGTATTGAGCGCCGAGGACGAACGGTTCGCCGGGCGTATCGCTGCTCTGGCCGGGCGCGGGGAGTGAGCGATGGGCAGTCCGCTGGTCATCGCGGTAATCAACCAGAAGGGCGGCGCCGGCAAGACCACCGTTGCGATGCACCTCGGCGCTGGTCTGACGCGGCGAGCGGCGTCCGTGGTTGTCGATCTGGATCCGCAAGGCTCGGCCACGCAATGGGCCGCCGCCGGTACGCAGTCCTTTCCCGCCACCGTCAAGCAATTGCGCGTAGGCGCGGGAGCGATCGATCTGCGGCGTGACTTTCGCGCCTATCCCTTCGTCGTGCTGGACTGCCCGCCTGCGGTCGATAGCCGAGCGGCGGCTCTGGCGCTGCAAAGCTGCGACGTCGCCGTCATTCCGGTGCTGCCCTCGCCGGTGGATCTGTGGGCCAGCATCCGGCTGCCGCAGGACATCGATGAAGCGAGGCGGCTCAATCCGCGGCTGCGCGCCTACCTGCTGCTGAACCAGATCGAGGCGCGCAGCGCGCTGTCGGCGGCGATGCAGGAGGCATTGGCCGAGTTCGGCCTGCCGGTCCTGCGCACTCCGGTGCGCCGCCGCGGCATCTACAAGACCGCTGCGCTTGAGGGCGTGTCGGCGTACCAGTTGGGGGTTCGCGGGCAAAGCGCCGTCGAGGAGATCGACGGCCTCATTGAGGAGATCCTTGAATGACCAGCATCAAAGACAAGCTCGCCAGCAGCGTCCGCCAGGCCAAGACCGGTGCGGAGCCTGCCTCTTCCGGCAAGGCGGAGGCAGACAACAACAAGGTGGAGGCAAACAAGACGCCGCGCTCGACCTCGGCCAACTCCACCAAAAAAGCGTCCGCGTCCGCGCCCGCGGATTCGCTGGCGGCAGAGCCGCCCCCCAGCGTCGAGGAGTTGTTTCCCGAGCGCATTTGGCCGGATTGAATTTTTGCAGGAAGTTGATCATGCGTAACGACCCCTCCCAGCGCGGCTATCTGCCTAGACGCGACCCTGCCTTCCACACGCCTGCCGCCCCCGGCGCGCTCGGCAGCAGCGCCGTGCGTCCGGCGCCCGCGGATACGGCCGGCTCTTCTCCTGCCGCGCTCGATGCCTACCGCGTGGCCAAGGAGCCTTATTACCGTTCGGTGGCCGATGAAGTCAGCCTCTACGAGGCCGCCTATTCGGTCCGCATGCCGATGATGCTCAAGGGTCCGACGGGTTGCGGCAAGACGCGCTTCGTCGAATACATGGCGTGGAAGCTCGGCAAGCCGCTGATCACTGTCGCGTGCAACGAAGACATGACCGCCAGCGATCTGGTCGGCCGTTTCCTGCTCGACGCCAACGGCACCCGTTGGCAGGACGGGCCGTTGACCATGGCCGCGCGTTTCGGCGGGATCTGCTATCTCGACGAAGTGGTCGAGGCGCGGCAGGACACCACGGTCGTGATCCACTCCTTGACCGATGCGCGTCGCATTCTGCCGCTCGAGAAAAAGGGCGAGATCGTCGAGGCCCATCCGGATTTCCAGGTGGTCATCTCATACAACCCTGGCTACCAGTCGCTGATGAAGGATCTGAAGCAGTCGACCAAGCAGCGGTTCGGCGCTCTCGACTTCAACTATCCGGAGCATGAGGTAGAGGCCGAGATCGTCGCGCACGAGAGCGGCGTTGCGTTGGACGCCGCGAAAAAGCTGGTGCACATCGCCGAGCACGCGCGCAATCTCAAAGGTCATGGGCTGGATGAAGGCATTTCCACCCGCATGCTGATCTACGCGGGATCGCTGATTACCCGCGACGTCGCGCCCCTGGCGGCCTGTCGGGTGGCGCTGGTGCGCCCGATCACCGACGATCCCGATATGCGCGACGCGCTCGATTCCGCGGTGACGACGTATTTCTGAACGTCTCTGACGAGTTGAAGACGCGAGGGGAAAAGGAAACTTGAGGTCGGCCGGGGTCAGCATCGCCAGGCAGTCCGAATTTACACATCATGGCCATCCACCTCGACGAATTTCAGGAACTCCTCGACGAACTGCCCGGCGGTGCGCAGGAACTGCTGCGCGCTTCCTGGAACGAGGCGGCGAGGGCCATGAGCCCGCGAGGGCTGGACAACTATCTCAAGGGCGCGTTGGCGCTGCATCAGCTCGGTCGCGGCGAGGAGTTGGTGGTCAGCTTCATCCAGTCGATGCCGGAGGTGGCGCGGGCGATCGGCGAGGAGTTGCTGCCCGATCTGGTGAACTTCCTGCTTGGCATGGCGTCCAAGACATCGGGACAGGTGCTGGGGTTGATCGTCGGCACCGCGCCGATAGTGGCGCACCGCGTAGGCGATCCCGATCTGTTTCGCAACTATCTGAAGGTGTTGGAGATCGTGGCGGCGCAGGCTCCGCGCGGCTTGCGGCCGATGCTGGAAAACCTCGATCGCCTGCTCAATCAGCTTACGCTGGGAGGCCTGCGCCGCTGGGTGCAATGGGGCGCGCAGGCGTACAAAACCGATTTCGAAGGGCAGGCGGCCTATTTCGGGCTGAACAGCGCCGATGCGCAGGCAGTGCTGCAGCAAGAGCGCAAGGGCACGCTGTTCGTCGACATCCAGAGGCGGCTCAACATCTACATGCGCGCGATCTGGGGCCGCGATTTTTTTCTGCGACCTACCGCCGGCGATTACGAAAGCCGCGAAGGGCTCAAGCCGTACATCGAGCATTATGTCATCTATATCGCGGACGCCTATGACGACTACAAACCCCAAGGCGATGCGACTGCGCCCGGGCAGGTCGTCAGCGCGCTCGAGATCTACCGCGCCGCCGCCAACCATTGCGCCGCGCATCTGGTGTTCACGCAGCACCCGTTGTCGATGCAGCAGTTGCTGCCGGTGCAGATGGCGCTGATCGAGCTGTTCGAGGATGCGCGAGTGGAAGAACTCGCGATTCGCAAATTCCCCGGAATGCGCGAGGCCTGGTTGGCGCTGCATCCGGTATTCGACTATTCGGCCCAGCCGGCGACCGTCGGCGAGTTGCTCGACCGCCTCGCCCGCGCGCTGCTCGACCTCGACTCGACCGATCCGCACCCCTTCGTGCGGGAGGGCGTGGCCGCGTTTCGCGCCCAGGCCGACCTGGACAGCAATCAGGTGAGCTGGAATCTCGGCGTGGATTTATCGCATCGCCTGTTTGAACTCGACCTGCCGACCTACAACAAGCTCACCGACGGGCTCAGCGCCATCTACCGCGACGACAACCGCGCCGTCTGGTTCCTGGAGGAATACGACGAGGCGCAGGTGATGGCCGCCACCTGGGAGACCCGCCAGCAGGTGCGCAAAAAAGTCAACGTGATGGAAATGGTCAACGAGGTGGACGTCGAGTTCGCCGGCGACGATGCGCAGGAAGTGTGGGAGCTTCCCACCGAATTCTATCTCGACCAGGAAAACGTGAGCATCAACTCGCTCGAAGGCCGTCCTCCAGTTTCCGAGCCCTATCACTATCCCGAATGGGACTATCAGATCCAGCTCGAGCGGCCCAATTGGGTGACGTTGCTCGAATACCATCCGCAGCTCGGCGAGCTGGAGGTGATCGAGGGCATCATCCTCGAGCACAAGCCGGTGATTTCGCGGCTCAAGTTCCTGATCGAATCGATGGTGCCGCAGGGCATGCAGCGTATCCGCCACATGGAGGACGGCGACGAGATCGACATCAACGCCGCGGTACGCGCGATGATCGATATCCGCATCGGCCAACAGCACGATCCTCGCATCATGATGCGCTACAAGCGCGCCCTGCGCGATCTGGCGGTGCTGGTGCTGCTGGACACGTCTGAATCGTCCAACGACAAGGTGCGCGGCCACGACTATACCGTGATGGATCTTACCCGCGCGGCTACGGTATTGCTTGCCGGTGCGCTGGACCGCATCGGCGACCCGTTCGCCATTCACGGCTTTTGTTCCGACGGCCGGCACGATGTGCATTACCAACGCTTCAAGGATTTCGACCAGCCCTATGACGATCTGGTCAAGGCGCGGCTGGCTGGGATGAAAGGGCGGCTCTCCACCCGCATGGGCGCCGCCCTGCGTCATGCGGCCCATTACCTGTCGCAGCAACCCAAGAGCAAGCGCGTGGTGTTCGTCGTCACCGACGGCGAGCCGGCCGACAACGATGTGACCGATCCGCAATACCTGCGCCACGACGCCAAGGCCGCCGTGGAAGAACTCGGCCGCCAGGGCATCACGGTATATGCGCTGTCGCTCGACCCTCATGCCGACCAGTACGTGTCGCGCATCTTCGGCTTGAAAAACTTCACCGTCATCGATCAGGTCGAACGCCTGCCGGAAAAACTGCCCATGCTCTACATGAGCCTGACGCGGTGAGGGTGGGCTGAGAATGAAGATCACCCTGCGCACCTACGTGTTTATGGACGCACTGCAGCCGCAGCTGGCGTCCTATATCGCGACGTCCTCACAGGGCTTTCTGCCGGTGCCCGGCGATGCCTGCATGTGGATCGAGGTCGCGCCCGGCATGGCGGTGCACAACCTCTCGGACATCGCGCTGAAAAAAACTAACGTGCGCATGGGCGAGCAAGTCGTCGAGCGCGCTTTCGGCTCGATGGAACTCCATTTCCGCAACCAGAGCGAGGTGCTCGCCGCGGGCGAACTGATCCTGCGGCAGCTCAACACCACCATGGATTCGCGGCTGCGCTGCAAGGTGGCGTGGAACGAGATCATCCGCGCCATCACACCTGACCACGCCACCCTGATAAATCGCCAATTGCGCAAGGGCTCGATGATCCTGCCCGGTAAAAGCATGTTCATCTTGGAGGTCGAGCCGGCGGGCTATATCATGTATGCCGCCAATGAGGCCGAGAAAGCCGCGCATATCACCCTGGTGGACGTCAAGGCCTTCGGTTCGTTCGGCCGCCTGACCATGATGGGTAACGAGGCCGAGGCCGAGGAAGCCCAGCGCGCGGCGGTGGCGGCGATCGAGCGCTTGAACCAGCGCGCCGTACCGCACGCGTGAACCCCATGGAAATCGATTCGATCGCAAAAAAACTGCTGTTTTCCACGGTGCGAGTGGATACCGAACTCGAAGACGGCAGCGCCGGCTCCGGCACGGCCTTCATCCTCAGCCACGCCCACCCGCGGGGAAGCACGCCGTTTGTCGTCACCAACCGCCATCTGGTTGAAGGCGTGCGCCGCGGCGGCTTGGTGTTCACTCAGTTAAACGAGGGCAAGCCGGCATTCGGCCAGCGCTTTCAGCTCAATATCGACGACTTTCCCGCCGCGTGGTTTGTCCATCCCGATCCCGAGATCGATCTGGCCATTGTGCCGCTGCGACCGCTCGAGCGCGCGGCGCGCGATCTCGGCGTGCAGTTGTATTACCACGCGATCGACAGCGAGCGCATTCCCGATGTGGCAGCGGTGCGAGGCTTCGACGCGCTCGAGGACGTGCTGTTTGTCGGCTATCCCAGCGGGGTGTGGGATGAGGTCAACCTCATGCCAATCCTGCGTCGTGGCACGACGGCCACGCCGTTGGAACTCGACTTCGAGGGGCACAAGCAATTCCTCATCGACGCCGCTGTATATCCCGGATCGAGCGGCAGCCCCGTATTCGTGATGCGCGACGATCCGCTTCGCCCGCGCGGGGACTCGGCGCGCTCCATCTGGTTCGCAGGGGTGGTGGCGGCGGTGTTCTTCCGCGAAGAGGCCAACCAGCTCGTGCCCGGACCGGTGCCGGCGCAGACCCATGCGCGGTCCGTCGGCGCGGAAATGATCGACCTCGGCCTCGTGATCAAGTCCGAATCCGTGCGTGAGCTCATCGACGCATACGTACGCAGATGGCTTTCTGATTGAAGCCGCCCGCACCGCGGCTACGACGTCGGCATGAATGCACAGGAGCGCCCCGGTGCGCGGATTGATGGCGTTTTCTCTTTCGTTGTCGTGAGAGTCGGACCGGGCCAGTTATGCCAGTGAGCTGATCGGTGGCGACTTGCGTTGGTCCAAGAGTGAACTCCCATGCCGCCGCCGTTCATCCGCAGCTCAATCTCGATGCGCGCATGAGCAGGCCGTTCGCTCTCTCAACAGCTCGGTGGTTGCGTGTGAGGTGAAAATCCGGTCGCTGGGTCTCTGCAAACTGTCCGTTGCCGCAGTCGAGCCTCACGGAGTTTCTTCCGAAGGCCAACATCTTCTTGCGTCCAGCCCGTCTGCCCGGGAAGAAAAGCTCCGTCGTCATCGAGACGACGGAGCAGTGCATCCGGGACTGGACGATCGGGAGGATGAATCGCCCTAGTTTGAACCGGATGAGATCATCTCACGAGGAGCAATGCTGACCGTTGGGACGCGCAATCACGCATAGGACTTAATGTATCGCGGATTCGCCGAAATAGCCAATGACTCGGAGAGCGTTGCGGCTGGCACTCGCCGCGGACCACAGTGGAGTGGAAACTGGGTTAAAACCCGCAGGGCGGATGGGCCGAGGTTCATATCCCGTTCAAAGGTACGGGCGAGGAGCGAGCCTTGTCGGGAAGTCGCCGATGTTCAGCCTGGATCGCTTCGGTTCTGCCGAAGTAAACAGAGCGGGCGTGAGGCATCCGTGCTCCTTCACCACAAGCCGGTTGTTGCAGATGAAGTAGGCGCCTGGCGGTCGTCGCCTTCCTTTTGCACTTCGGACAATGGCCAAGCCTTTTCATTGGTGCAGCGCTGTCGGCTGGCGCGACCCTCGTCGTTGCGACAATCCAAACTGTCCGTCATCTTCGTCGCATGGCAGCGGCCTCGACTCCGTCTCATTTACGAAGCAGTAAATGGGGACGACCCCATCCATGACGGGGTTCAGGATGTGGACGAACTCCTGTTGTTTGCGCTCCGCTTCAGAGTTCCAATCTGCGCGCAGCTTGAGCGCGTTTCCGCGAGGCATTGTTCGTGCAAGCCGCTTCGCGGCAGGCGCTGAAAGAATAGGTTTTGAACTGAATTGCCGAATTATCGGACTTTTTGCCAGTTCCAGGTTTTGTGTTCATAGCGGATTCGCACGCTGCAGCTATCGCTGGACATAAATTTAGAGCCCGGTGCGGCACCACAATGCGGGTCGCCTGCGTAGACCGATGCCGCAATCGATTTCAGTTTCCTATCTTTGACGATATTGAAGGTTTTCTCGTACAGATGCTCGTGAAAGATTTCCTTCCATCCTTTGTCCGCTTCGATCATGACAACCACGTCGCAGCCACGGTTGCTGCAATTCGCGCCGGAATAGTGATCGGAGCAGAGAGCTTCATTATCGATGAGAAGGGCGGGAGTGCTGTCGCTCAGAGCAATCAGCGTGATACCTGACATCTTGTCGGCAGGGATCCCGCCCGGATTGTAGTCCTTACAGCTGTTGCGGACATTCTCAGCATAGGTTTTGACTGCGGCGGGAAGGTCTTGATACTGCAAGCCAGCGGCTGATGCGGCGGGCGTACCCAGGACGAAGGTTCTGGACAGCAGCACAGTGCCCCTATTCTCTAACCGTATGGCCCAATTTCCTTGGTAGCGGTCTGATGGTTTCTTCTCAAAGTGATGGAACCAATAGCGCGGATTGCCCTCTCGCTTCAGATAGATATGCTCATAGCTATACGTGGACGTTTTTGTACTGCCGTCTTCAAGCCTCTCGGGCCAAACTACTACATGGTTGATCTGTAATCTCTCACCGGATGGCGGCGTGGGCACCCGCACCTGATAACCGAAGGCGACTCCCGCCAACAACGGTATGTCAAGTGTCGGGTCGACATGCGAAACGGCGAACACGTTCGAATAAATCGGTAACCCGTCCACATCATAGTCGCGGATTATCTTCTGGCTTTCGTCCTTGTAAATTCGGCCGATCTTTTCAACCGCGAATATCAGCGGCGTACCTTGATCTGTGAAGACGAGGAAATCGATCTCACCATGGCCCTTTACCAGTCCCTCAATATCTTTGGTGGCTTCACGAACCTGGCTAAGTAACGTCTCTGACATCTCGCCACGGGCACCGGTCGCGGTGCCGTATGCCTTGACGGCGGCTGTTGTCTGTCGGCCGGCGTGTCCGTCAGGACTACCCGTGTAGTAGCCGAGCTGGCTCAGATGAAACTGTAGCTCGAAAATCTCGTTGTGTGTGAGGGCATCCTGCGCGTCGGACTTGGAGGGCAAAATAAATGCCGCTGAAATCACTAAAAACACAGTAACGACGCGGTTGATCAAATTCTTTCGCCAGAAATGGTTGAAAACTGAGCGGCATTCCGCCGCCGCTCCGGTAGAGAACGTCTCCGATGCGAACTCGGTAACGGCGAAGCATAGTTTCATGTCAACCCCCCGTATTGCGAAGGATGATACCAGAAGCAAATCTGTATCGCCATTCATGCTGTTACGAGGCATAGATTACCCTGATCAGTTGGGATGATTGACGAAGGTGATCGGCGATAGCTCCGTAGCAGAGGGGGGTGCGCTGCGCGACTTGTTCAATGAGGATTCGGAACGGCCGCAAAAACCCATGCTGAAATCGCCGCAATTCCACGAGGCCCGAGAGCAAGGCGGTGAACACCGCCGTCACGACTGCCAATCTGCCAGCGTCGCGCGCCGCGCTTTATTTGCGCGTCTCAACGGGCCGTCAGGCCGAAAGCGACTTGTCGATTCCCGATTAGCGGCGGCGGGGCACGGCGTTCTGCAAGGCGCGGGTCTGGGAAGTTGCCGCCGAGTTCGTTGATGCCGGCTTATCCGGGACCGACGACAAGCGCCCTGAATTGCAGCGGCTACTCGACATGGCGACGGCAGGCGGCGCGCCGTTCGACGTGGTCGTGGTCCATTCCTTCAGCCGCTTTGCCCGCGATCACTTCGCGCTCGAATATCATGTCCGCCGGCTGCGCAAGGCCGGCGTGCGGCTGGTGTCGATGACGCAAGACCTTGGCGACGATCCGATGAGCGTCATGGTGCGGCAGGTGTTCGCGCTGCTCGATGAATACCAATCGAAGGAAAACGCGAAGTACGTCCTGCGCGCAATGCAGGAAAACGCGCGGCAGGGATTCTGGAACGGACGCTGAAGGATCGTGTCGCAGCGGTCCGGCTGGCGCGATGCTAGTCGAGCTCCCCTTCTGCAGTCCATTCTTGAAGGGATAAAATCAATAGCAGCCCGACTGGCTGTAACCGCCATTATATCCATTACGTTTGCAATCTTTTTCTTTCTCCAAGTCATCATGCCATTGACGGAGATTATTACTATTAATCCTTCCGAAGGTTTGGTTGAGCTCCTCGCTGATTATTCCAGTTTTTCTTCCCCAAACCGATAACTTGATGGCGTCACGCCCCAACCTGACCGCCTGCGCGAAGCTTTGCTCGAACACCGAGTTGCTAATGCCGGGGCCCTTGGGGCCAGAGTTGCGACCCACATCAAGGCTGTAAATCTTGTTCGCTCTGGTATTTGCGAATTGTCGAATATCGGCCGGGCACGTCAAGCTTACGGCAATTCGACTATATTGTCTGCTCAGTCCGAATCGCTCGGCGTCCGTTCCGTGATAAGTGAATCCGCCGCGATTACTTTCTCTGGCCATGGCAAGATAGAAATCTGCAAGACAGTCATCTTTCTGCACACTCTGGAGCAGGGTAACGGCCCGAGCGTCGTCTCGTGATACACCCTCTCCGTTAAAGTGCATTATTCCAAGCAATGTCGTTGCGGCGGGCAGCCGGTCTTTTCCTGCTTTGTTCAACCAATCCGCCGCCGCAGTCAGATTCCGCTCCACTCCATCACCATAATAGTAAGCCGAGCCCAGCACACTTTGGGCGGCAGGATTGCCTCCTTGCGCCGCGATCATCATTAGATCTGTCGCAACCTTTTTGTCCAAGGCAACGCCGATCCCGTAGTGGAAGATGTCATGTGCGAGCATCATCGCTACCGCATCGTTGTTGCGAACCCCGTTTTCAAGAATTTCCCAACCCTCTCCGGTTTTTTTGTCTACGATCAGGCCTCTGGCCAACATCAGTTTTAAAATTCGATTATCCGGCGAATAGCTGAGAGCTTCTCTGCAGGCTTCCTGCGTGCGACGCCCATCGATTTTATCCCAAGGTATGCCGCGCCCCTTGCTTCCGGCTTCGTAGATAATTGCCGCTTCGTGACGACATCTCTGTTCTGCCACCGAGGCGGCGGAACTTCCGGTTTCTGGCTGATGCAATCCGAACGCCAAGCTGATAATGTCTTTGCATACGACTTGGCGCCGTCTCTCGCCAACCGCCTCAAACCGGGCCTTTGAATTCTGCTGCGAAGGATACGCGGAGTTTATTGCGAGATTTCCATATATCTGGCTGATTGGCTGTGCCCCGCCGTTCGCATCAGACAACACCCGACACACATTGTCGGCCTCACTTATGGTTTGACGCAATCCATTCTTCGCTCCTTGCAGAATCTTCAACTGGTCATCAAGATTGTTGCCAACCCCTGAAGCCTAAGGGCTTCAGGCGTTGTACCCGGACCGTCAGAGACGGCCGCGATCATGTGCCGAAGGGCGTCCTCGGCCCCGCCGCGATCCAGGAAGTTTCTGATGCACTTTTCGAGATGTTGAGCTGAATATGGAGCGTTGGGACATCCTGCCCATTGCGGATCGATTGTCGTCATCGCCCGAAAGAAACCAGCTATATCTCCGCAAGTCCTCGGTTGATATAGCGACGGCACGCGCAATATCCGCTTAACCGCAACCACCATCTGTTCGAGATCATCGGCAATCTCATAACATTGCACGGGATAATGCCGGCTAACATCCTTGAAGAGAAGACCGACCAGATGCAGGGCAGGATAACCCGCCATCGATACTCGCTTTGGGTCCGGATTGGCGCGAATGATTGCCCACACGCACGCCGCCAATGTTTGATTGTCATGTTCGGATCGGCAGATTGCGTAGGCAGCCGCTGATTGTTCGAATATGCCAGGAGGCCCACTCCTCGGGGAGGGTCGAGAAAAGGTCTGAGCATGTACGGTAAGCGGAAGTACGAAGACAATTGAAAATATGACGGCAACAAAAGGGGAAAAATAGCAACGCACGGAGGCCCCCTATTTATCGATTATTTGCTAGGTTTCGCACTCAAGGTTTCAGCTATCATTAGTGGTGAGTAGTGATTCAAACTGGAATTATGGCTCGCTAAGACGACCTGACGGATTATAGAGTGGGGCGTGATCAAACCACTGCCGCCCAAAGATCAACGCGGCCCGAAGCCACAGAACAATCGGCGGATAGATTTACTTCAGGCAGGGGCGCTGTCAATCCGATTGGCTAGAGTTGAGCTTCCTCGTCACGCCCTCTTCGAGCCTGCTTCGTTAACGGCCACATGCTCGGCTCCTGCAGCCTGATACAGTCCCAAAGAGCCTGCCCCGCCGTGTCGGCGAGGGCTTTCCACGCAGGGTTGGCCTGCACCTGTTCACTCCGTCTCATTCCGGTAGCTATTGCGAAACGTATAACGGCTCCGACCAGAGGATTGCGTCGAGACCGAGCGGCGTTGATGAGTGCATCAAATTCTCCGGCTCTTAATCGTCGCTCACGTCGCCGGTCGGGAGCATCAAGCTTAAGGTTACGAACCGGATTCTCGCGGATGGGTGTGCCCTAATCCGTCTGAGCGACCTGAAAGAGATGGCGGATAGGATTCAACTGGCGCTTCAGCGTGGTGGGACTAACCGCCTTGAGCCTGTCGTCACGGTACCGTGCAAGATCTTCTGCACGCAGCTCTGAGAGCCGTTTGAGGCAAATTGGATGGTCAAGGAAGCGGTCTAGGACAATCCGCTCAAACGCTAGCTCCTCGCTTCGCAGCCGTGATGTCGTCCCTGTAGCGCTTGACGAGATCGGCAAGGATAATCGTCTGGAGCGTCTTTACATCTGGGGGAAGATCGCCGGTTTCAAACTTTCGCTTCCGTGTGTCGTGCCCATGTCTCTGCGTCCTTGCGGAAATGAAACGTCTCGGACATCGGCCTATGTCCCGCGCGTCTTATCTGGACCTGCCACTTCCCTCGATGTTTGCGGATTGTCGCCATCGGAATCCTCGCTGTGACCACAGTGTGACCAGCTGAGTTTTCAGACCGATGGGAGCTTGCGAACCTGGCTAAAACCTGAGTTGTCTCAAGTTGTTAACTGGCGCACCCGACAGGATTCGAACCTGTGACCTCTGCCTTCGGAGGGCAACGCTCTATCCAGCTGAGCTACGGGTGCGCGAGACATTCCGTTTAGCCGATCGATCGGACGTCGGCAATGTCCTGCAGCCCGCCGATCCGGAAATTGCCGTCGCCTGTCAATAGCCCAGCGCCACCGGCCGGAACGCCTGCAAAAGGTGCTGGTCCAGCTTGTCGCCCATTTCTTCCATGACTGCGAATGACTTGGCGTGGGTGAACGGGAGGCGATAGGCCCGTTGCTCGACCAGCGCCGCATGAATGTCCACGATCGTGGTCAGGCGCACGATGTCGCTGATCTGGTCGCCGCGCAGGCCGTCGGGGTATCCCGAGCCGTCGAGAAATTCATGATGGTGCAGAACGACATCGAGCATCTCCGGCGGGAAGCCTCCCTGATTCAGCAAGGCTTCGTAACCCAGGTGAACATGCCGGCGGATTTCGGTCTTCTCCTCGCTGGTGAGTTTGCCGGGCTTGTCGAGGATCGCGACGGGAATGAAAGCCTTGCCCACGTCATGCAGCAATGCGGCGCGCGCCAGCCGGCGCTGATCGTCCTCGCGCAGCCCCAAGTGCTGCGCGAACGCCACGGCGAAGCCTGTGACAAAAAGACAATGGCGATAAGTGTGGGTGTGATGACGGCCGACGGCGGCAAGCCATTGACGCAGCGATGTGCTCTTGATGGCCTTGAGAATCTGATGCTCGGCCTCCAGCACGTCGCTGAATGCAAGCGGAACTCCGGCCGGAAGCTGCTTGAATATCTTCACCAGCAAGGCATGCGCCGCCGCGATGCCTTGATTCAGCGCCGTGCCGTTCGTCGTTGCGTCATCGTCGTCCGGAAATGCGAGACGGATCCGCTGCAGGATGACTTGCGCGTCGAATGGCCGCGAAATTGTGTCTGTTGCGCCGAGCGCCCATGCCTGCATCGAGCCGTGGTGAAGCGCATCCGCGAGAACGAACAGCCGTGGTACCGATCGATAAGCCTCGATGCACAGCTTGTCGCGCACCCGCAACACGCTTTCAGCCGAGCGCAGATTGATGTCGACGACGATGCCGGCAAACCGGCCGGCCGGAGCGTCCGGAATCGCTGAGGTGGGGCTGGTATCGACGTCGCCGACGTGCTGCAGGATTGCCCCGAGGTCACCGCTTTGATCGCTCCGGTCGGATGCGAGAAGCAGGCGGCGCCTTGCGCGCGCTTCGGTTGTGAGCGTCCTCATTGATCCTCATCGGCTTGCAGTTCGGCGCTGCGCGAACTTTAGCCGATAAGTAGATTTGCGAAGATTAAGCGGTATTATTAACGCCGCCATAGCGGGCCGCCGAGAATTCAACGGAAAACATTGCCTTCGTTAACTTACGGAAGTCTAGGCGTCTGGCGGCCCCGCAAGGCAAGTGACGACGATGATTTGAAAAATGTCGCCAGTGCGCGCGAAAATCTCAGATGCGGATGTGTTAGGATCTGTTTATCGAGGCCGGCAGAATTCCGGATCGGGTTTTACATGTCGGCAAGCACAAAGGCGGCATCATGAAGCAGCGGACACTGGTCTTTGCCTCGGCATGTGCGGTTGCATCGTACGCGGCGTGGAGCGCGCCGGGACATGCGCAGAAACCGGCCGCGGGCCCATTTTATTCCTCGCCTTCGAGGGCGGCGCTGTCGAACAAGACGCCGCTGGCTTTCGGCATGGACGAGGCGGCCGTGGCGAATGCGCTTGGGGTGCCCCTGAACTACATCAGCGGACGTCCGGGCAGCGAGATATTTCTGGCGTTGCGGAGCTTCGGTGGCAGCGGCCTATTCGAACGCAGGGATCGGCTCTACCTGCAATTCCGCAGAGGGCGTCTCACAGGCTGGAAGGGAGATTGGGGCCATAACTGGATGTGGCGATAACAATAGGCGCCGCGGGCGGGAAAAATGCGCCACTCACGTTTCCGGTTTCAGCTGTCGCCTCTCTCCCGGAATGTTTCCATTCTCGTACAGACCATCTAAAATCGACGAATGTGTCGTAGCCCGAGCTGGCCCCTGGCGAATGCAATGACGATCCGATCGACCGCGGAAGCCGTGCGGGGAAAGCGATGAACGGGGACGGGGACAACAGCCGATATCGCCGCAGGGGCCTGTTCGCCAAGTATGTCATGTCGCTCGTCGGGCTGGTGGTGTTCGTTCTCGCGATCAACGGCGCGCTGGAGGTCTGGATTACCTACGATCAGACCAGGACCGCGCTTGTTCGCGAGATGACGGAGAAGGCGGATACGACGGCGCATCGCATTGAGCAGTCGATCGCGGATCTGGAACGCCAGGTCAGCTGGGTTACGCGCGCCAGTGTTGTCACGGTCGAGCAGCGGCGCGCCGACTATGCGGAATTGCTCAATCAGGTGCCGGCCGTCAGCCGGATCTTCCAGCTTGACGGGCAGGGACACGAGCAGCTTCGGCTATCGCGCCACTCCGTATCTTTCGGCAGCGGTGCTGACTTCTCCCGCGACGTGAGATTCACGCGGGCCGTCGAGAATGGCGTCACCTACGCGCCGGTTTTCTTCCGCGAGCAACAGCCCTTCATGTCGATCGCCATCGCTCATGCCGGGCGGGATGCCGGCGCGTCAGTCGCGGAAATCGATCTTCACTTTCTATCCGGATATATCGACGAAGTGCAGGCCGGAAAAATCGGCTCAGCATATGTCGTGGACGCGAACGGCGTCCTGCTCGCCAGTTCCGATAAGGAGATGCAGCCCGGCCAGAATCTGTCCGCGCTGCCGCAGCTTGCGGCGCTGCTGAAATCCGGCAACCCGCCCTCCACGTCGGGAACGAACGATGAAGGCAATGCCGTGCTGACCGCGTCGAGCCAGGTCCCGAAGCTCCACTGGTTCGTGCTGTTCGAACAACCCGCAAGTCAGGCGCTCGCGCCGATCCATGATCTTTTGATACGCATCGGCGTTCTGGTCGCGTTCGGCCTTGGACTCGCGATCCTCGCCGGGATGCTGCTGGCGCGGCGCATGCTGGTCCCGATCCAGGCGCTCAACACCGGCGCGCAACGGCTCGGAGGCGGCGACTTCGAACACCGTATCGACATCAAAACCGGTGACGAACTGGAGCAACTTGCCGAGCAGTTCAACAGCATGGCCGGCCAGCTTCGCGAGACCTATTCCGACCTCGAACTCAAGGTCAAGGACCGGACACGCGAACTCGCGCAGTCGGTGAGCGAACTCAAGGCGCTCGAGGAATTCGGCCGTGCCGTCGCATCCTCGCTCGATCTGAACGCCGTGCTCCGCACGGTCTCCGGCCGCGCGCTCGAGATCAGCAAAGCCGATGCCGTGCTGATCTACGGCTTCGATGTGGAAGCTCGCCGCTTTGATCTCATCGAGGCCAGCGGCATGGACAAGTCGTCAGGCGGCAACCACGGCGTCGTAGGCGCCGACGACGGCCTGCTTGGTCAGGCCGCCGCAAACGGCGCGCCGATCGCAATCGAAGACTTCGCAGCGTCGGACCCAAATCCGCTTAAAGAAGCCGTCGCAGCGGCCGGTTTCCGTTCCGCGCTGGCGGTGCCGCTGATCGATCAGCAAGGCGTCCTCGGCGCGCTGATCGTGCTGCGCCGGGGCACAGGCGCGTTTTCGCCGAACCTGCTGGGGTTGATGCAGACATTTGCTCATCAGTCGGTGCTGGCGATGCGCAACGCGCGGCTTTTCCATGAAGTCGATCGGAAAGGCAAGGAGCTTGCGACCGCGCACGGCACCGTGCAGCAGCAGGCCGATAAACTTCAGCAACAGACCTACCAGCTGCTCAACTGGAACAAGTCGCTCGAAGAGCAGGTCGGTAAGCAGCTCGGCGAGATCGAGCGGATCCGGCGGCTCGAACGTTTTCTCGCACCGCAGGTCGCGCAGCTGGTTGCTTCATCGGACGGGAAGAACTCGCTGCTCGACAGCCATCGCGGCGAGGTCACGGTCGTGTTCTGCGATCTGCGCGGCTTCACGGCCTTCACCGAAAGCTCGGAGCCGGAAGAGGCGATGAACGTGCTGCGGGAATATCACGCCGCGCTCGGCGAATTGATCTTCAAGTACGAAGGCACGCTGGACCGGTACGCCGGCGACGGCGTGATGATTCTGTTCAACGCGCCGATCCCCGTTCCGGATCACACGCCGCGCGCGGTGAGGATGGCGGTGGAAATGCGCGACAGCGTCGGGGTGCTGTCGCAAAAGTGGCGTAACCGCGGTCACAGCCTTGGCTTCAGCGTCGGGATCGCCGTCGGCTATGCGACGCTCGGCCAGGTCGGCTTCGAGCGCCGGCTCGAATATGCGGCGATCGGCAGCGTCACCAATCTCGCCTCAAGGCTATGCGACGAAGCCAAGGCAGGCCAGATCGTGGTCAATCAGCGCGCCTACAGCATGGTGGAGCACCTCGTGGACGCAACGGCTTTGGCGCCGCTGCTCCTGAAAGGCTTCCACCATCCGATCGCGGCCGTCGAGATTCACCGCTGGCAGGATCGCGCGGGCGATGTCTCCGCACTGCGCTCGGCGACAGGCGGCCCCGCATGAATTATTCGATTGCGACGCGTTCGAATGCGCCGGTCGTTGAATCGTCATCACGGCTTGAATAGGTTCGCAATGATCCACGCGATCGCAAACCGTCGCTGCGACAGCGCTGCATTTTTTCGGGAAGAATCTTTCGATGGCGATGAAATCCTTTAACCCGCACCACGTCGCGACGCGGGCGGTCGCTCTCGCCGCCGTGCTGGGGACGGCGGTCGTCGCGTCTCAGGGGTTCGCGGCTGGCGCGGAGACTTCGAACGGCGCGGCCGTCACCGTCCTGAAGGCAACGAGATCCTGCTTCTCCGACACGGTCGAGGTCGCCGGAATCCTGATCCCGAAGAACGAAACCGCGGTCCGTCCGGAGCGGCCGGGGCTGAAGGTCACCGAGATATTGGTCGAGCCGGGACAAAGCGTTACCGCCGGGCAGGTGCTTGCCCGTCTCAACCGGGCCGAGGGCGGATCGGCCCAGGTTCAGGCGCCGGTCGCGGGACTGGTCAGTCATTCCACCGCCGAGATCGGCGCGATTGCCTCGGGCAAGGGCGAGGCACTGTTCAATATCGTTACCGGCAACGAGTTCGATCTGGTCGGGCAGGTGCCCACCCCTGATCTGGCGAAGCTAGCGGTCGGTCAGACCGCCAAGGTCGTGGTCGTCGGCGCCGGCGACATGGATGGCAAAGTCCGGCTCGTCGCGCCGACGGTCGAACCGAACAGCCAACTCGGGCAGGTCTTCATATCCGTCGATCCGAACAGGCACCTGCTCGTCAATGCATCCGGCCGTGCGATCGTCAAGACCGGCGAGAGCTGCGGCATCGCGGTGCCCCTGACGGCGATCCTGTATGGAAGCGCGGGCACGGTTGTTCAGGTCGTCCGGCGCCAGCGGGTCGAAACGCGGCGCGTCGAGGTGGGATTATTGTCGGGGGGACAGGTCGAGGTCCGCGAGGGATTGTCGGACGGCGACGTGGTGGTGGCGCGCGCCGGCGCCCAGTTGCGCGAAGGCGATCCGGTCAGACCGATCGCCGCGGAAGCGAGCGCAAAGGAATAGCCGCTTTAGCCGCCGGCCTTGCGCGCGGCCATCGTCGCTGTGGACCCGAACGGCACGTCTTGAGCGAGCGAGGACGATACCGTCGGAACCTGCGCCCCGTTGGTTGCGCGTGAAACCGCAATCCGCGTCTTGCTGAATACGGCTCCGGCGTCCGGATCCGGCGTATCGAGGCTCTTGAGCAATTCCGCCATCAGCAGGCTGTATTGCCCGCTTGATTCATCGACGACCTTCCCTGGGGTGGCCGACGACAGGATCAACGCATTGTCCGGCACGGTGATCGGCGCAAGGCCGTGGGAGTAGGAACGGAAGCGCCGCTCATAGGGGTTGCGCCGCGACGCGTCGATCACTGCAAGTTTGACCTTGGCGGAGCGTGTCTTCATCGCGCCGAGCACGGCTTCGACGGACAACCCGTCGCGCCGAACGTCGGCCTCCTTCCAGATCCGCGCATCGACCGGGATCATATAGCTTTCGCGGCCGGACTGAATGCCGAAGCCGCTGAAGAACAGGAGCGCCGTCGTATCGGGACCGATCTTCGATTCCAGGCGGCGGACCGCGCGGCGCATGTCGTCCCGGTTGGCATCCTCGACCGTAATGACGTCGAAGCCGTCGCGCCGCAGGATCGTGGTCAACGCCCGGGCATCGTTGATGGACTGGCCCAAGGGACCGTTCGCATCCGGATAGTGCCCGTTGCCGATGACGAGCGCGACCCGCGGCGGCTTGACGGCGATGCTGCCGGTCGTGTCGGCCACGGCGAGAGCCTTCGCGACCTCCAGGCTGCGCTTGTTGAGCGCGGCATGGGCGCCGATCGCCAGGGACACCATCCCGACGAGGACAGCGGCCAATGTGACAGACCGGGAGGAGAGGCTAAGCGGCCCGAATTTCATAACGGTCATTTCCCGGTCATGCTCGATGGCGTTCGTAAGTCGCGCCAATGCCAGATTGGTTTGAGGGAGTCCCTGACATATTGCGGTGAAATGCGCTCGTTCTGCGGCACCGCAACATAAAAAGGGTCATACCCTGCATGTCCTCCATGAGCAATGTGAAACCTTTATTTATTGGAAACACAATTGGTTAAGTACGTCGCGACAAGGCTCCGGAACGACCCGAGGGACGATCACGAATGAGGGAGAAGGGCGGAACCTCACCGCCGTCAACCTATCGCCGCGTGGCGGTCCGATGCCGTGAGCTGAGTCACGTTTGTATTCCTTGCCTATTCGTGTAGTTTTTCAAAGGCTTGGCTGAAACGAGCCTTGACGCGGCCTTGGAACGCGCATGGGAGTGCAGAGAAAATCATGACTGCCCGCCATGTCGCCGGCGCCGTCTATCGTGCGCTGACGAACCGCAAGGACGGCCCCTCGCTGTACGACCTCTGCGACCCCCTCCTGCTGCGTCACCAGGGCGGCGACGCTCACCTGGCCAAATTCTACAGGACCGCGCTCGCCAACCCGGCCCTGCGTCCGCTGTTGCGGCGGGCCGGTTTGCCTGAACTGCGGGATGAGGGCCGGTTCGGGGAGCTTCAGGACGCGCTTCGGCGCGCGCGCGACGATGAACTCCCGGACTGGGCCGCGATCGGCCAGCCGGTGGCCGCGTTGCTGGACACCGTGACGCTGCACCACCCCCGGCCCAAACGGACGGTTGCCGCGGGATCGCCGCCGGACCTCGCCGAGATCGAACGCATCATCCGGACCTGCGGTGCGCACCTGCTCCGGTCGTTTCGGAAAAACGGCTTCATCCCCACCTATGCCGCGTTTAACCTGATCGGCGACCCCGATCTGCACGGCCGGGATTTTCTCGCTGCCCTGACGGGCCTCGATGCGCGCGGCTACAAGAACTCGACGCTGCTGTTCAATCTGGCGCGGGTCTTCATCGCGCGGTCGCCGGCACGCGAGGTGATCAATCCGCCATGGCAAGGCATCGCCGAACCAATGTGGGAGCCGGTGCAGATCCGGCACCGCTCGGCCTATTACGACGCCTTCTTTATCGAGGCGCTGTCGAGTTTTGCCGAAACCGGCCTCGCCACGCCCGCGGAAACCGAGGCGATCCGCCGCGCGAGCACGGAGATGGTCGATTTCTGCCTCAAGACGAGCCGCGAGGACGTGCTGTCGCGCGACGGCGAGCGCGTCAGCGTGATCACCGCGCTGGCGCCAAATCCCCATCCGCGCTTCAGCCGCTTCTTCGCACAGATCAAGCAGGACCTCGGCTTCGGCATCTACGTTCCCGACTGCGATACCACCGCCTGCGCGTTCTCGGCCGCGACGCAAGCCGGCTCGACCGATCCCATCCTCGATCAGCCGCTGCTCGATTTCTACGCCGGCTATCAGGCAGGCGTCGGCGCCAACGAACAGCTCGTGACCGTGCCGCTGAACGACAACATCGATTACGACGGCGGCATCGTGACCTGGATCGATAACCTCGCGGGCGATCGCCCTTACGGCAACGATCTCGATCCGACCCTCAACCTCGACGTTCTCGAAGTCAGCTTCCGCAACTGTGCGCGGTGGCGCGTTCTTGAAACGCCGCAACGCCTGCAGACGGTGCAACGGATCGTCGGCTTCCAAAGACGGCTGGTCGAAAGCGGCGCGTTCATCGATCCCAGGTCCCATATCTACTATCTGCCCGAACTCTACTGCGCCTATTTCGGGCGCTGCTACGCGGCGTTCGCGGCGCTGCCGCCGACGGCCCGTCTGGCGATCGATCCCGACGACAGCTTCGGCTACATCCGCGGCCGGGTGCTGGCGTATGTGCAGGACACATTGCTCAGAGGCGAGATGAACGCGTTCGACGCCGCGCTCGCGCTTGTCGCATTGGGCCATCTCGGAGCCGATGCGGCCGCCTTTACGCCCGCGCTCGGTTGCATCGCCGGCCATGTCGGCGAAGGCGGGCGGCGCGGACCCTTCAAGGCCTATGAATGGAACAAGATGAAAACGCCGACGCGCATTGTGGTAGGCGGCCCGGAGGTGACATCCGCTTTCGTGCTGATGGGGCTCGCGCTGGCCCGCAAGGCGCTGCGACCGCCGGCAAAACAGTAGGTCTCGCAGTTCCCTGTATGCGCATGTATAGGATGAACCATCCGGCTGGGTCGTCCACGGCGTGATAGCCCGTTTCAACGCAAGGAGCAGCATTTGTGGTGACCGCCATCGAGACGATCGAGCAACTCGAGGCCATCTACGGCCAGCCCGGAGAGGCGGCGACCATCAAGGTGGCCCACAGAATCACGCCGTCCTATCGCGCGCTGATCGAAAGTTCTCCCTTTGCGATATTGGCGACCTGCGGCAAGGAAGGGCTTGATTGCTCGCCGCGCGGCGACCTGCCGGGCTTTGTTCGCGTGCAGGACGATCTCACCTTGATCATCCCGGACCGGCGCGGCAACAACCGGGTGGATTCACTGCGCAATCTCATTCGTGACCCCAGAGCGGCGTTGCTGTTTCTGATCCCGGGGTCAGGCACCACGCTGCGGGTCAACGGCCGGGCGCTGGTGTCGGCCGATCCTGGGCTGCTGGCGTCGTTCGGGGTCGAAGGCAAGGCGCCGCGCTCGGTCATCGTCATGACCGTGGAGGAAATCTACTTTCAGTGCGCGCGCGCCATCATCCGTTCGCATCTCTGGGACCCCGGCAAGCACGTCGACCTCAAGACCTTGCCGACGCCGGGTGAAATTCTCGCGGAGATGAGCAAGAGCCGCGTCGGCGGCGAGGAATACGACAAGGCATGGCTCGAGCGCGCGCGTCAGACCATGTGGTGATGGTTGCGAGTGAAATCCTGCAGCTAGCAGGCTGTTGAAAAAGTCTCCAACCGTCATTCCGGGGCGCAACGAAGGTGCGAACCCGGAATCCAGCCACACTGATTTTCTTCGTATTTCTGGATTCCGGATCGCCGCTTGCACGGCGTCCGGAATGACGATGTTGATTTTTCAACAGCCTGCTAGAGCGTTTTCGAGCGAAGTGGAATCCGGTTCGCGTGAAGAAAACGCGTCAAATCAAGAAGCTGGAGTCTTTCATCGTTTCCATGAAACGGTGAAAGACTCTAGAGCATGATCCCGAAAAGTGGAAAACGGGTTTTCGGAAAAAGATCATGCTCAAACAAAAGGACAAGCGACGGGTCTGATTCAACTCAGTTGAAACAGACTCTAGCGGCCGAACAACTGCTTCATGATCTCATCGACGGGCGGCGGCTTGTCGCGGGACGGGTCTCGGGACGAGGGGTGTTGGGAAGGTTGGGCGGCGGCGGACGGCTCGGCGGCGGGGCCGGTTGCTGCGCCGAGACCCTGCCGGATCAGATTATCCAGTGTCTTTCCGAAATCGGCACCTGATTTGTCCGGGCCTCCCGCTCCGCTTTGGCCGAACAGTCCCTGTCCCAATTCCCGGAGCTTCGCATAGGCCGCAGCAGGATCGTCCAGAATGCCGGCCACGTCAGGATAGATGCGCGGCTCGCTCCACGGCCCCCGCACGACGACCGGAATGCCGAGGCCGACCGGATCGGCGCTGCCGCCCTGACCCTCGGTGGTCATGACGAGCTTCGGCTCGACCCGGAAAGCCAGCATCTTCGAGCCGATATCGACGGTGCCGGCGCCGGTCATCCGCACCAATGGCCCGGCCAGGAACAGGTCGTTCGTAACGGCCTGTCCTTTCGCGATGGTCGCGGTCGCGCTGAGTTGCGACAGATCCGTGGCCTGGTCCGGATGCTCCTGCCATCCGGACAATGTGCCCGACGTCAGCGCGCGGATCATCTTCGCGATGTTGAGGTTGCGGATCGCGCCGTCGCGGACGTCGATCGAAGCCGTCCCGGTCAGGCTCGACAGGATCGCGCGCAGACTGACGCCGGTGCCGGTTACGTCGGCCGTGGCCCGCATCCTGCCGTCGACGTTGTCGAAACCGGCAAGGCCCGACAGCAGCGGCAGCGCGCGGACGCCGGTCACATCGGCCCGGAGCGCGTATGAGGGGTTGCTTGCTTTCGCGTCGATCGACAGGACGCCGTTGGCTTGCCCGTCATATGCGCCGAGATTCGAAAACGTCGCCTTCAGGACACCGCCGGCGATGGCGGCCTCGACCGCGGCCGGCGCAAAGCGTGCCTCGCCGATCGTCAGTTCGGCCGCTGAAATCGTCACCTGCGCGTCGACGTAATTGAGCCCACTGACATCGATTGCCGTATCGCTCCATGGCTGCGCGCCGGCTCGCGGAGCGAGGGGCGGGGGCGGCGGCGCGCCGAGGCCGAGCCGCTGAAAATCGAGATCGATCTTCACCAGCGGTTTGCTCGCGAGCTCGACCGACGCCCAGCCGTTGAACTTGCCGTCGTCGAGCGATCCCGACAGCCCGTTGATAAGAAGCGTGTCGCCGTTGATCCGCACCTCGGCCTTTGCTGTCAGCCGGTGCGCCGGCGTGCCGGAAGCCTCGAGGGTCAATTCGGTCGGGATATTCAGGCGTCCCAGCGGACCGGCGGGCGGTGTCGCGGCGATGGTGAATGTCAGCGGCCGGTCGGCGGGACGCGCATCGCCGGTGATGTTGATTTTCCGGTCGGCGCCGAGCGTCACGCTCGCGTTGACGTCGCCGACGGTCTCTTCCGATCCGATTTGCGGATCGAAGAAAACGATCGTGCCATTGGATACGGTCATCCGCTCGATCGGAAACGCCGCCTCGTGGGCCGGCGTATTTTCAGAACGGGCCGGACCCACCGGAAGGCTGGTGCCGGCGCGTTCGCGCAGCATCGGCAGCCGCAGCGTCGGATGGTCTATTGCCAGTTCCGAAATTCTTGGGATGCCCGATAGCAGGCTCGCAAATTCGAAGCTGGCGCGGATTTCTCCCACGGCCAGCCGTCCATCGCTCGCAGAACTCCCCGGCTTGTCGAGGGTGACGTTGTGCAGCGTAAGGCTCGGCGACGGCCACACCCCGATTTCGGTCCTGCCCTTGATCGCAATCCGGTAGCCGGTCTCGTGCTCGATCCGGTCCTGCACGAGCGCAGTGACGAAGCCGGAACGGGCTCCCGTCACGAACACCACGATCAGGATCGCGATCAGGCAGATTGCAACCGCGCCCGCGATTTTCAATGCTCTCATCTTGCCGTCCTGGAAAATGGAGACCTCGTTCGTGAGCCGTAAACTATATTCCGTCGTGACGTCCGGATTCCAGCATTCGCAAGAAGGCTCGCTGAAACGGGACGTGAATGCTAGAACCGGCTGCCGGAATGTTCCGTGACCTATGACACATTCCGTCCGGCGCGATCCGGCATATTGAAAGACATGACGATGTGGCAAGCAGCGGCGAAATCATTTCAAAAATTTAGCTGACGACAACCTGCCGGCGTTCCGGCGGTCGGTCTCAAGGGTGAATTGCGATGAGCAAGCAGTCGGAATTCGCGGTCATTCTCAAGATGAACCCGCTGTTTTCGGATCTCGGCGCGGACGATCTGCAGCGCATGGCGGCGCTTTGCCACACCGAGCAGCTCGACGTCGGCGAGGTGCTGTTTCAGAAGGGCGACGAGGGCGATGCGCTGTACGGCGTGCGCCGCGGTCAGATCCGTATCGAGACCGGCGCCTCGGACGGCGGCCGGCTGACGCTGAACTTCCAGGGGCCGGGAGACCTGTTCGGCGAAATCGCCGTGCTCGACGGGCAGTCGCGCACCGCCGACGCGGTGGCGGGCGAGCCGACCGAACTGTTCGTTCTGCGCCGCGGCGATCTGCTGGCGTTTCTGGAGCGGGAGCCGAGGATCGCGATCCGGCTGATCGAACTGTTGTGCCAGCGCATCCGCTGGATCAGCGAGCGCATGGAGGAATCGGTGCTGCAGCCGCTGCCGGTGCGGATGGCGCGCCGGCTGTGCGCGCTCGCCGACGACTACGGATCGGAGGTTCATATTTCGCAGGAGCAGCTCGGCGTTTACGTCGGCGCTGCGCGCGAGAGCATCAATCGCCAGCTCCAGCAATGGCGCAAGGACGGCATTCTCGATCTTCAGCGCGGCCGCATCCTGCTCAAGAACATGAGCCGTCTGACCGACGTTGCGCGGAATTCGTAGAGCGTTGCCGAGCGAACCGGCGTCCATCCTCGGATCGAGGAGGCCATATTCCTGTCGCTCGCAAACGCCACAGCCTGCCGACTATTCGCCTGGCAAGCGGGCGATACTGGGCGGCTCGTGCTTTCCGGCGGACGGCTCGGGCGCCTCCGCGCCCGATGTCAAGAGCCGCTTGCCGTAGCGCCAGATAAATGCGCCGACATCGTCCATCATCAGGAACATCGCGGGCACGAACACCAGCGACAGCAGCGTTGAAAACAGCAGTCCGCCGATCACCGCGAGCGCCATCGGCGAGCGGAATTCGCCGCCTGCGCCGAACGCCAGCGCGCTCGGCATCATGCCGGCGACCATCGCGATGGTGGTCATCACAATGGGGCGCGCGCGCTTCATGCCGGCGTCGATGATCGCCTCCTCGCGCGCGCGGCCTTCGCGGATCGATTCGACGGCGAATTCGACCAGCATGATGGCGTTCTTGGTCACGATGCCCATCAGCATCAGGATGCCGATCCAGACCGGCGTCGTAAGCTGCTTGCCGGTGACCAGCAGGGCCATGATCGCGCCGCCGATCGACAGCGGCAGCGAGAACAGAATGGTGATCGGCTGCAAGAAGGTGCCGAACAGCAGCACCAGCACGGCGTAGACCATCATCAGGCCTGCGGTGATCGCGGTGGCGAATCCTTCGGACAATTCCGCGAGGCTTTCGGCGTCGCCCGAAGGGTTGACCTTCACGCCCTTCGGCAGTGTTTTCATGACCGGCAGTTCGTGGATCATCCTGGTCGCGTCGCCGAGCGCGGCGGTGCCGACGAGGTCGGCCGCGACCGTGGCCTGCCGCTGCCGGTCATAGCGGTTGATGCTGGTCGGCCCCTGATCCAGCCTGATGTCGGCGACGACGGAGAGCGGGACGTGGCCGCGGCCGCCGCCGATCGGCACTTGCATCTGCTCCAGCATCTTCAGGTCGGCGCGGGCGCTGTCCTCCAGTTGCACGCGGATCGGAACCTGGCGGTCGCCGGCATCGAACTTCGCCAGCGCCGGACCGACATCGCCGATGGTAGCGACGCGGATGGTTTGCGACAATTGCTCGGTCGAGACGCCGAGGCGCGCGGCGAGGTCCGCGCGCGGCTGGATGCGCAGTTCGGGGCGGTCGAGCGAGGTCTCCGGCGTGATGTTGGCGAGCAGCGGAATGCGCTTCATCTGTGTCGCCAGTTCGTTGGCGACATTGCCGACGATGCCGATGTCGGGGCCGGTCACCACGAGCGCCACTGCGCGAAGGCCGTTCTCGTCGAGGAACCAGTAGCGGATATCGGGGATACCTTCCAGCTCCTGCCCGATCGAGAGTTCAAGTTCGCGCTGGGTGATGCCGCGATCGTGCTTGGGCGTGTAGTTGATGATCAGCGAGGCGCGACGCACCTCCTGGAGGCCCGGCGGCACGCGCCCGCCGTCGACGAACACGCTCCTGACTTCGGGGCGCTTGCGCAGCCGCGCCACGATATCCTCCGTCACCTTCTCGGTGTAGGCGAGTTGCGAGCCCGGCGGCAGCTCCATCGCCAGCAGCGAGCGCGCGGTGTCTTGCGCGGGCAGGAAGCCCTGCGGCAGCAGCTTGATGCTGAGAATCGAGGCGGCGAAGACCGCAAGCCCGATCAGGACCGTCACATAGTAGTGCCGCACCGACCAGGTGACGAGGCCGGCATAGCCGCGCAGCACGCGGCCGGGCGGCGAAGGCTCATGCGGATGATCCTTCATGAAATAGGCGGCGAGCACCGGCGTCACGAAGCGCGCGGCCAGCAGCGAGAAGAACACCTGCACCGAGACGGTGATGCCGAACTGCTTGAAAAACTGCCCGGCGATGCCCGACATGAAGCTCGCCGGCGCGAAGATCGCGATGATGGTGAGGCTGATCGCGATCACCGCCAGACCGATTTCGTCGGCGGCTTCCAGCGCGGCGCGGTAGGGCGACTTGCCCATGCGCATGTGGCGCACGATGTTCTCGATCTCGACGATGGCGTCGTCGACGAGAATGCCGGTCGACAATGTAATGGCGAGGAAGCTGACCAGGTTCAACGAAAAGCCGAGAATGTCCATCGCCCAGAAGGCAGGGAAAATCGACAGCGGCAGCGAGATCGCGGCGATGATGGTGGCGCGGATGTCGCGCAGGAACAGGAAGACGATGATGACGGCGAGGATCGCGCCTTCGAACAGGGTCGAGATCGCGGCCTCATAGTTGCCATGGGTGAAATCCACCGAAGTGTCGATCAGCTTCAGGTCGACATCCGGGTATTGCTCTTTCAGCGCGTCGATCCGCGTCTGCACGGCTTGCGCCACCACGACGTCGCTTGCGCCCTTGGAGCGCTTGATGCCGAGCGCGACCACGGGCTCGCCGTTGAAGCGGGCGAAGGTCCGGCGGTCGGCGATGGTGTCGGTCACCGTGCCGAGATCATCGAGCCGCAGTTCGCCGCCGGCCGGCAGCGAGATCATCGTTCCCGCCAGCTCGCTGATGGTCTTGGCGCTTGCGAGGGTCCGGATGACCTGATCGCTTTGTCCGATCTCCGCCCGTCCCCCGGCGACGTCGACATTGGTGCCGCGCAGGCGCTGGTTGACGTCGACCGCCGTCAGACCCGCGGCCCGCAGGCGATCCGGATCGAGGGACACCAGGATTTCGCGCTCGACGCCGCCGATGCGCTCGACCTGCGCGACGCCGCGCACGCCCTGCAGCGCGCGCTTGACCACGTCGTCGACGAAATACGACAGTTGCTCGGGCGTCTTGCCCGGCGAGATCGCAGCGTAGGTGACGATCGGCAGTCCGATGACGTCGACGCGCTGGATCAGCGGCTCGTTGACGTTTTGCGGGAGATTGGCGCGGATGCGCGTCACGGCGTCCTTGACGTCGTTCAGCGCCCGGTCGGTATTGGTCTCCAGCGCGAACTGGATCGTGGTCACCGATAGGCCGTCGGTGATCGAGGACGAAATATGCCGGACGCCTTCGACGCCGGAAACGCCGTCCTCGACGGTCTTGGTGACCTGCGCCTCGAGTTCGGCCGGCGCTGCGCCGAATTGTGAAACGGCGACGGAAATAACGGGAATGTCCGCGCTCGGCAATCGCGTGATCGCGAGCCTGGTGAAGCTGACCCAGCCCAGCAACAGCAGGATTATCGAAAAGACGACGGACGGAAGCGGGTGCCGGATCGACCAGGCTGAAACATTGATGGTCATCAACGGGCTCGCGATCGATCGAGATCATCGGCGAACATGGCCTTGACCCGGTCGCCGTCATGCAGCGACGTGCCGGCGTCGGCCACGACGATTTCTCCGACTTTCAAACCCTCGAGGATTTCGACTGCGGTGTCGGACGTCAATCCGGTGCGAACGCGCCGCGTCTCCACGATGTCTCCGTTCACCACCTGAACCGTCAGATGATCGATCGCGGAGCGGGGAACGGCCACGCCGCAACTGCGCCTGGCGTCGATGCTGACGCGGGCAAACATTCCGATCCTCAAGGTCCGGTCGGTGTTCAGCGACAGCCGGACGTGACCCATCTGGGTCTTGCGGTCGATCTCGGGCGACACCAGGCGGACACGTCCGACCAGGTCGGGCCCGTCCTCCCGGCTAATGCGTGCGCTCGCGCCGGGATTGAGCTTGAGCACATGGATCGAGGGCACCTCGGCATCCAGTTCGATCTCGTTGTTGACCGCGATCCGAAACATCGGCGGAGCCTGCGGCGAGGCCGGCGCTCCGACGGCGGTGCGAACCTCGGTCACGAGGCCGGCCGCCGGGGCGCGCAGGACGACCGGTCCCGTTTTGCCGGGAGGCGGCGTCAGCCGAGCCAGTTCCTGGTTCATCGTGACCATGTCGTCTTCGCGCACCAGCACGTCGGTCACGTGCGAGCCTTCCTGGTCAGGGATGACGACCGCTTCCCGGCGCGGGACAGCGAAGCCGGTCACTCGGACCAGGTCGGAAAAGCAGGCATTGGCCGCACGGGCCACGGTCACGGGCGCGCCGCCGGAGAGGCCGCTGTCGTCCGCGGCGCGCGACGCACTCACGACACCGGTCGCCGCCGCCAGCACGCCGAACAACAGGCCGGTCGCGACCTCACGCATGCTTCGCAAGCCCATATCCGGAATCCGAAATTTGCCTCACCTTGCAGTTTCTTTCATGGCAGGCTGCGGACCGCAACGGATGATGGTTCATGACCGAACCAAAGCCTCAGCGCACGCCGTAACCGGCGAATTCCTTCTCGATGTCGGGGTCCATCGCCTTGGCATTGGCGATATCCAGATTTCCCTCGGCAACGGCGCCGCTGCGCTGTCGGGCGAGGCCTCTTCCGTAAAGCGATGAGGTCAGTCTCGGGTTGATCTTGAGCGCGGCGTCGAAGTCCGCGATCGCGTTCTTGTTCGCGCCGCTCTTGAGGTTGAGCAGGCCGCGGCTGTCCAGCGCGTCGACGAATCCCGGCCGTAGCCTCAGCGCCTCGTCGCAGTCGCGCCGGGCGGGTTGCAATTCGCCGATCACGGTCCGGGTCCAGCAGCGATTGTTGTAGGCCTCGGCGTCCTTCGGATTGAGCCGGATCGCCGCATCGAAATCCTTGATGGCGGGAGCGTAGGCGCCTCTGCTGGCATAGACCTGCCCGCGCCGGTACAGTGCGTTGGCGTCTTTTGGATTGGCGGAGATTGTGGAGGTGAGCGATTTGATCGTCGGATCGTCGGCCAGCGCGAGCGCGGTCTTCGCGTTATCCTGCGTCGGCGCCGATGGCGGGGCCGCCGGTTCCGTGACATGAGCGGGCGGTGGTTCGCCCGCCGGCGGCCTTGAAACAACGGCGGGCGGCGTCGGAGGTGCGGATGCGACTGGTGGTGGCGCGGGCGCGACCGGCGGCTGCGTTGTGATGGGCTCGGCTTTCGGACGTGGCGGCAACGGTGGCGCTGCGGCGACGCCGGGCGTGCCGTGCTGGCCGGGAATGAAATAGAAATCCTCCGCCAGAGACGACGAAATCCACGGCACCTGCTCGGCGCGCGACGCCCGGGTCACGCCGACGCGGGTCCGGTTCAGCGTTTCCTCGGCGGTCAGGTCGGGAACGCGAATCTCCTTCAGCAACTCGCCGACGAACAGGCTGTGATCCGCGCTGGTATCGCCGATCACCGAACTCAACGCCGCCGAATACATCACCAGCGTGCCGCTCGGCGCGATCACCGGCGCCAGGCCTGCCGAGAAGCTGCGAAAGCGGCGCTCGAACGGATTGCGGCGCGATGCGTCGATCAGCGCGATCTTGACGCCGGCGCCGCGGTTGTTGATCTCGCCCAGGATGGTTTCCAGGCTGAAGCCGTCGCGGCGAACGTCCGCTTCGGTCCATATCTGCGCATTGACCGGTATGAGAAAGCTCTGGCGACCGGACTGGATGCCATATCCGCTGAAGAAGATCAGCGCGACGCTGCCGGGCTTGATGCGGCTGTAAAGGCGTTGAAGCGCGTGGCGCATGGCTTCGCCGGTCAAATTCTCGCCGGTCTCGACGTCGAAGCCGTCATGCTTGAGTTCGTCGGCAACGTCGCGGGCATCGTTGATCGGCTCCTTGAGCGGCGCTTCGCTGTCGGGATAGCTGGCGTTGCCGATCACGAGCGCGATCCGTGCGCTGCCCTTTTCCGTCGCGGCCGGCGCAGCCGCCGGCGCCATCGCAGGCAGCATCGCCAGCATCAACGCCGCCACGCCAGCAGATCGAAGGTTCATGGGACGCCAGTCCACCCGTCAGATGCCGTTCCAGTCCGCGCCGTGGCGACCTTATATGACGCCATCGGCGTTTTCAAACCGGCGGTGCGGCGCTTGTTAACCTCCGGTGAATATTGCGCGTGATGCCTCGACGGATCGTATTCGCGCTGCACGGCCCGAGCGCGGAGCGGTTTGCGGCGCTCCTGCCGGCGTCATTTTTTCTCGGCCTGCTCTTTCCCGGCCATGTTGACGACTTCGACGCGGCGATTTTCCGCAGCGAACGGGTCCGTCGGATTCTTGTAACCCTCCTTTCCATATCCGGCGGAGAGCAGGTTCGCTGCCGGAATATGATACGTCTCGATGAGGAAACGCTTCACGGCTTCGGCCCGGCGTTCGGAGAGATCGTGATTGTAGGCGTCGGATCCCTTGCCGTCGGTATGGCCGCCGAGCATGATGACGGAGCCCGCGAGTTCGTCGCTCGTCAGCGCCTTGCCGAGGCTGTGCAACTGCGGTTCGGTGCGCGGAGTCAGGGCCGCCGAATCGAAATCGAAATTGATGTCCAGATCGATCTTCGGGCGCTGGGCGGCGATCGCCGCCAGATGGTCGCGGTCGTCCAGGGACAGCGAGCGGGTCCTGCCGCGCACGCTTTTGACGAAATCCAGATCGCCCGGGGTCAATGCGGGCTGTGTGGGCGCGCTGAGGCTTCGCGTCCGCGAGACCTTCAGCCCGTCGATGATCTGCTGCGCGGAGAGGTCGCCGGCCGAGACGCTCCGAGGCATTGCCGTTGCAGTCAGGCCGACGGCCAGCATGGCTGCGGCCAGCGTTTTTCCCGATGTCGTCCGACGAGACATGATCTTCTCCCTGTCCTTCATGGCCGCCCCGCGACGAGGACGGCTGCCGCACTCTGTGCCGGGGTGCCGGGCCATACTGTGATCTGCATCACGCCGGTCGATCTAAAAGGATTGGCGCGGCCCCGGCGGTCTGGATTTGACGTCATCGGGTCCGGATTCGTTCAAGACTATTCAATGCGTCCCGGCGCATCAATCCGGCGCGCGGGCGATTCCCGGCGACGCCGGCCGTGACGGGCACGGAACCAGCGGCAGGTTTGCGCGTTGCCATCCTCCTGCCAAGGACGCACCAGAACACAGCAATCGGGAAGGGATGATCGCCGGCAAGCTGCTCGCTTTCCATTCGAGCCGCTCTTCGATCCGCTGTCCGGCGCGAAGTGAGTGCAATTTTGGCGATCATCCCAGCACAACCATTGCCGCGATATGCCGACGCAATCGTCGAGACGGACATTCCCGCACGCCTCGACAGCCTGCGCTGGAGCCTGTTTCATACGCGGGTCGTCACCGCGCTCGGGATCACCTGGATCCTGGACGGGCTGGAGGTGACGCTCGCCGGCGCACTGTCCGGCGCGCTCAAGGACAGTCCCACGCTTCAATTCACCAATTTCGACATCGGCCTCGTCGGCAGCGCGTATCTCGCCGGGGCCGTGCTCGGGGCGCTGGGTTTCGGCTGGCTGACGGACCGCATCGGTCGCAAGAAACTTTTTTTCGTCACGTTGGCACTTTATCTGACCGCGACGGCGGCGACCGCGCTGTCATGGGATCTCGTCAGCTTCGCGCTGTTCCGGTTTCTCACCGGTGCGGGCATCGGGGGCGAATACACAGCGATCAATTCCACGATCCAGGAACTGGTGCCGGCGCGTTATCGCGGATGGACGGATCTGACCATCAACGGCAGCTTCTGGATCGGTGCCGCGCTCGGCGCGGCCGGCGCGATCGTCCTGCTCGATCCGCAGGTGATCGATCCGGAACTGGGCTGGCGGCTTGCATTCCTGACCGGCGCGGTGCTGGGACTGGTGGTGTTTGTGATGCGACTATGGATTCCGGAAAGCCCGCGCTGGCTGATGATTCACGGACGGCCGGATCAGGCGATCCACATCGTCGCCGAGATCGAACGGATGGCGGCGCGCCATCCGGATGCAGCCGCTAACGAAGCGTGGCCGACGATCAGACTTCGGATGCGCGATCACACGCCGCTGCGCGAGGTGGCGCGGACGCTGTTCAGCGCATACCGGCAGCGGTCGCTGGTCGGCCTTGCCTTGATGATCGCGCAGGCGTTCTTCTACAATGCGATCTTCTTCACCTACGCGCTGGTGCTGTCGACCTTCTTCGGCATTCCGGCGGAACGGATCGGCTGGTACGTCCTGCCGTTCGCGGCCGGCAACTTTCTCGGGCCGCTGTTGCTCGGCCGGCTGTTCGATACGATCGGGCGCCGCGCCATGATCGCCTTCACTTACGGGATATCGGGCGTCTTGCTGGCCATATCCGGCTATCTTTTCGCGGCGGGCGCTCTGACCGCGCAGACCCAGACGATCGCATGGATGGTGATATTCTTCTTTGCCTCGCCGGCGGCGAGCGCGGCTTACCTCACCGTGAGCGAGACCTTTCCGCTTGAAGTGCGGGCGCTGGCGATCGCGATGTTTTACGCCATCGGGACGGCGATCGGCGGCGTCGCCGGTCCTGCGCTGTTCGGGGCCTTGATCGACAGCGGCTCGCGTGACAGCGTGTTCGCGGGGTATTGTCTGGGATCGGGATTGATGATCGCCGCCGCGCTGATCGGCTGGCGATACGGAATTGCCGCCGAGCGGCGCCCGCTCGAATCGGTGGCGTCGCCGCTTGCCGTTGTGGAGTCGCGATGAATCAGGATTTGATGGAAACCGTGCCGAAGAAAACCGCCTTCATGGCTGACGACCGCCCTTTAATGCTGCCGCTGCGCACATCCGCGCTGTTGCTCGATATCGACGGTACGTTGCTCGATCTCGCACCGTCGCCGAGCGAAGTTCGGGTGCCGCCGGGGCTCGCCAACTCGCTGTCACGCCTGCTGGAGCAGACGGACGGCGCGCTGGCGCTGGTCAGCGGGCGATCGCTCAGCGATATCGACCGGATATTCGCCCCGATGCTGTTCCCGGCGGTCGGAGGCCATGGCGCGGAGATGCGCATTTCATCCCAAAGCGAAGCCGTGGCTGCGCAAGCGCCGCCGATGAACGAGGACTTGATCCGGCGTTTCGCGGCGATCGCCGGATTGCACGCCGGCATCCTCGTTGAGAACAAGGGCTACTCGCTGGCGCTGCACTACAGAAAGGCTCCGGATGCCGAACGGTCGATCTACGATGCGGTTTCGGCGATACGCGCCGACCTGCCCAACGCGCCGATCGAGGTGCTGCCCGGCAAGCTCGTATGCGAGATCAAGCATTCCGGTTTCACGAAGGCGACCGGCGTCACCGAACTGATGGTCCATGAGCCGTTCAAGGGACGGCGTCCGGTCTTCATCGGCGACGACGTGACCGATGAAACGGTGTTCGCGATCATGCCCGACCTGAAGGGTCTGGCGTTTTCGGTGGGCCGGCGCGCCAAGGGCGTCGACGGCCACTTTCAGGCGCCGAGCGATGTCAGGGCGTGGCTGAGCCGGCTTCTCGATGACGAACAGGCCGTCGCGGAATGATCGATCACGGCCTCGATCTCGCCGTCATCGGCAACTGCCGCACGGCCGCGCTTGTCGATCCCACCGCGCGCCTGGTGTGGTGGTGTTTCCCGCGGTTCGATTCCGATCCGGTGTTCTCGCGCCTGCTTGCGGGACATGAAGAAAAAGGCTTCAGCGATGTCGTGCTGGACGGCATGGTCGATTTCCAGTCGGACTATGTTCGCAACACTGCGATCGTGTCCACGGTCCTGACTGATGGCCGCGGCAATGCGGTGCGGGTCACCGACTTCGCGCCACGCTTCCGGCAGTACGGCCGCATCTTCCGTCCGCCGCAGTTGTTTCGCATCATCGAGCCTGTCGCGGGCTTGCCCCGGATCACGATTCGTATTCGGCCGACCCACACCTACGGCAAGCCGCTCAAGCGGCATTCGATGGGCAGCAATCACATCCGCTACGTCGAGGGAGACGATACGGCGATCCGCGTGACCACGGATGCACCGCTCGCCCTGATCGAAAACGAAACGCCGTTCGTTCTGACGCGGCCGATGCATCTCGTGTTCGGCAACGACGAACCCTTTCCCGGCGATCTGGCGTCGACCGCCCAGCGCTTCGCCGAAGAGACCAGGACCTATTGGCAAAGCTGGGTGCGGCGTCTCTACATCTCCTACGAATGGCAGGAAGCCATCATCCGCGCCGCCGTGACGCTCAAGCTGTCCAACTTCGAGGAGACCGGCGGCATCATCGCCGCGCACACCACCTCCATTCCGGAGGCGCCCGGCTCCGGCCGCACCTGGGACTATCGCTATTGCTGGCTGCGCGATGCCTATTTCGTGGTGAAGGCGCTCAACCGCGTCGGCGCGACGCGGACCATGGAAGATTTCATCGGCTTCACGCTCTCGATCGCATCGAACACCGACGAGGACCTGAAGCCGGTCTACAGCGTGGTCCCGAATCTGCCGCTGGACGAATGGACCGCCGCCGATCTTCAGGGCTACCGCGGCGATGGGCCCGTGCGGGTCGGCAACGCCGCGGTCGACCAGAAACAGCACGACACCTACGGCAGCGCCATCCTGGCGGCGTTGCCGCTGTTCTTCGACCGCCGGCTGCCGCGCCCCGGCGACGAAAGCCTGTTCTCCCTTCTCGAATCGCTCGGCCACAAGGCGGCAAGGGTCGCGATGACGGGCGACGCCGGCATCTGGGAATACCGTGGCCGCCAGCGCGTTCACACTCATTCCGCCGCGATGTGCTGGGCCGGAATCAATCGGCTTGCGGCGATCGCGGAACGGCTGGATCTGCCGGAACGTGCCGCGCACTGGAACGCGGTCGCCGACCCGTTGCACGCCGAGCTGCTGGATCGCGCATGGAATCCGAAGCGCGAGGCCTTCACCTCGGCATTTGGGTCCGATGATCTCGATGCAAGCGTGCTGCTATTGCCCGAGCTCGGCGTTTGCGAGGTCAACGATCCGCGGTTCGTGAAAACCGTCGCCGCCATGGAGCGCGAACTTTTGCGTGAGAAGCATGTGATGCGTTACGCTGCGGAAGACGACTTCGGTGTCCCGGTCACGGCATTCCTGATCTGCCGGTTCTGGCTGATCGATGCGTGGTGGGCGCTCGGACGCCGCGAGGAAGCGCGGGAGGCTTTCGTGGATGCGCTCGCGCATCGCAATCGTTTCGGACTCCTTTCGGAAGACGTGGATCCGAAAACCGGCGCGCTATTCGGGAACTTTCCGCAGACCTATTCCATGGCCGGCCTGATCCTCACCGGCATGAGATTGTCCCGCAACTGGGAGGATCGATACTGGCGCAGTTGAGACCGAAAGAAAAACACTTGTCGTAAACGTCGTGATGACAATGAATATCTTTTCGGTCACGGGAACTTTGAGTATCTTTCTACCTTGCCCGAATTTGGCGTCAATTTGGTTGGAAGGAGGCAAGGAACCATATTGATGAACGAGCGTTTATCGACGGGCAATAAAGGGAGGACCCCTGTGAACCTCGTTGTCGTTTCAAATCGCGTGGCGCGCGCGCGAGCCAATGAGCCCCTGACGGGTGGACTTGCTGCGGCGCTGTTGCCGGTTGTTGAAAAATCAGGCGCGATTTGGGTGGGTTCCAGCGGTCGTGTGCGCGACGGGTTTCACAAGGACACATTTGCAGAAGTCGAGGCCATGGGCGCGGGTGCGCTGGCGTTGCTGGATTTGCCCGCGGCGCATTACGGCGGATATTACGAAGGTTTCGCCAACTCCGCGTTATGGCCGGCGCTGCACTCCCGCTCCGATCTCATTCGCGCCTCGCAGGACGACTATCAATCGTACCGCGAGGTCAACGCCTTCATGGCGCGCGCGCTGATGCGTTTCCGCAAGCCGGATACCGCGTTCTGGATTCAGGATTATCACTTTCTGGCGCTTGGCGCCGAGTTGCGCGATCTCGGTGTGCGGAATCCGATCGGGTTCTTCCTGCATACGCCGTGGCCGGCCCGCGCCGTCGTCGGCGCCGTTCCGCACCATCGCGAACTGGTCGAGGCGATGCTGGCCTACGATCTGATCGGATTCCAGACCGACGACGACTGCGAGAATTTCCTCAGCTATCTTCAGTCCGAGCTCGGTCTCAAGATCGACGATGGCGTCGTGACCTCGCGCTATGGCAAGTCGCGCTGCGCGGTGTTCCCGATCGGAATCGACGTCGAGAAATTCGCGGTGCAGGCCGCCAAGGCCATCACCCATCCCGACGTCTCGCGGTTGCGGCGCAGCCTGAACGGCGAGCAGTTGGCGATCGGTGTCGACCGTCTCGACTATTCCAAGGGGCTGGTGAACCGGATCAACGCATTCGACCGTATGCTGGCTTTGCAGCCAGAGTTGAAGCGCTCCGTCTCCCTGCTGCAGATCGCGACCCCTTCCCGCGGCACGATCGAAGCCTATGGGAACTTGCAGAGCGAACTTGCGAAACTCGTCAGCGACGTCAATGGCCGTCATGGCGAGGCCGACTGGATGCCGATCCGCTATCTCAACCGGGGATTCAATCAGACGGTGCTCGCGGGACTCTATCGCACCGCGCGCGTCGGCGTGGTGACGCCGCTGCATGACGGCATGAATCTGGTCGCCAAGGAATATGTCGCCGCGCAAAACCCGGCTGATCCCGGCGTGCTGGTGTTGTCCAAGTTCGCGGGCGCGGCGAATGAATTGCAGACCGCGCTGCTGGTCAACCCGCACGAAATCGACGGGATGTCGCGCGGCATCGCCACGGCGTTCGCGATGCCGCTGACCGAACGCCGCATGCGCTGGGAAGCCATGATGCGGAAGTTGCGCGCCGGCACCATTCAGCAGTGGTTTGCGGATTTCTCCGACGCGCTCCAGGATGCGCACGCCTCAAACAAGGAATCGGCCGGCGAGCTGCCGGCTGTCGAGTCGCCGAAATCATGGCCGCTGCACGTCGTCGGTTCTCGGAGCGGCGCGCGCGTTCACTAGTAGCAATAGGAAACGCCGTCGAGGATCGCGCAGCGCGTCTTGTTCGGCGCGTTTGGATCGTCGAGAGGCACGGCGCCGTCTCGCCTGCCGACGAACACGCCTGGCCCCACGCGAACTGACGACTTGTTCCCGATGGCGACGCTCGGATGCGGCGATGGGCTTGAGCGCGTCCCGTCGGGCCAGATGATTTCATCGCCTGAGAGAATGCCGCGCCGTCCATCGTTGCAACTCACCGCCGGGCCGTCATGCTTGCACACTTGCGCCGTCGCCGGCGTCGTGGCGACCAGCATGGTGAAGCCAGCAGCGGCGATCAGGGCGATGCGAGTCATCCGGCGCTCCCTCGAAGGCGTTCATGCAGCAAAAAATACATCATATTCTTCATGTATTTATGGAAAATCCCCGTGTCGGAGCACCGCTCTCTTGCAAAAACCGGCATGCCCCGTCATGAGAAGGCGCCCGGAGAGATGGCCGAGTGGCTTAAGGCGCACGCTTGGAAAGCGTGTGTGCGGGAAACCGTACCGTGGGTTCGAATCCCACTCTCTCCGCCATTCGGTTCGCGTCTAACTTTCTCCGCGGCCTCGCGCCTGCGCACAGAAGGCCAATGACCAGGGGCTTTCCGCGCAAACCTCCGGACTGTGAGGCACTGGCCGAGGCCCGAAATTCCTTCTCTGCGGCTGTTTTTCTCCAGACCTCCGGACTGCGCGGATTTGGTACAGAACTCATAAGCGATTGATATTGAGTCGTTTTTTGTGAGTCGAACCTACGGACTTTTCGAAAGACCGTTTGGGGTACCGGGAACCTCTGGCACTAAACGGGCGCGTTGATTACGCAGCGGTTCTTGATTCTCGCGGTATGGAACGGATCACACCGCTGCCCCCGGCTGGGTGTCCGCTGTTTCCTCCCAAAACGACCGGTAGGCTTCCGATATTCGTTACCGCCTGGAGGGCGTCGCTCACGGGATCAATCCAACTAGGCGGCTGTTAGTGGCCGACCTCAATCGAAAGAGTAGTCCACTAGCCGCGGATGCCCTGCGCCAAGAACGCGCGAGATCAGACTCCCAAGATTCGGTCACCAGCTCAAACGACCCGTCGGGCAGCCTACGGAACATGGTGGCTGAATCGTTGTACTGAAAGCCACCCTGCGCCTTAGTCGGAAGGTTGATGCGCTCCATCTTATTGTTGCCGTGCCAGGTCAAAAGTCGATCATTCCATATGGACGCTCCGGCACGGAGCGTGACTACACCGATCGTCTTCTTATCTGGAAAGCTGTAATTGCTGAAACTAAAGCCGAAAAATCGATGGCCTTGGCGGGGTAACTCCAGTTGATTACCAGAGCCTCCTTGAAGACCCTCCACCTGGACCCAGAATTCGCGATAGCCGGCGGGATTGACTGCGCCACTTTCGACAGCTTCCCTGAAGGGGAGCAAATCACCTGCGGCGATGGGAGCTGGTGGCGGAACACTTTGTATCTCGCCCTTCAAAGCCTTGGGCGGTGGCTTCTTCTTTTGGAGAGCCTTGTAGGCGGTAAGCAGATTTTTAGTGAGCGGTTCGGTCCCAGTCGTGAGGTTTGCAAAGACTTTGTCCAAGCTCGATAAGGCGATATTTTTTTGGGCCCACATGGCTTCGGCGTTTATGCTCAGCCCACGACTTGTCATGTTGGCCGAACCGACCAACACGTTCGCTCGGCGCAGCAATCCAAAGGCGTAGACTTTAGGATGGTATGCTTGGGTCGGTAATAACGATCCGTTTGCGACCGACTTCGCTCCGGCCACACGCACGGTCGCGTTTGGTAGCGCATTCCAGAAGGATAAGGCTGCTGGCTCCGTAAGCCCGAAATCGAGCGAGGTGACGAGCAGCTTCGGTATAGCATCAATCTGTTTATGCCCCAAAAACTTGTTGAGGCAACCGAATAGGATCTTGCTTCCTTGCAGGGTCACATACGCTGAAGCTATGCGCACCTCGCTCGTCTTAGCGTCGAGCAGATCGACGATGGCGTTCCGAACAGCCGCGGGCGCCAAGGGTGTTTGGACGATCAGCGAGTATGCCCCGCACAGCTACAGTCAGGATCATGGAACGGTCGAGGGAGCGAAAGGGTAATTCTGCTTTTCTCTATAACGAATCCACGTCACTGTCCGCGTCAAAAACGTCTGTCCAAAGCGCCTGTGCACAAGACTCTCAATGCCGTGTCGTCGTAGTCGCAGGCATCCCAGCAAACGCATCGCCGACTTTGTTGGGCAGAGGCTACCATCGAAAGATCAATCCCAGGCCTCGCCGGAATCTTCGCCATCGCCTTCCGCCTCGTCGCCGAACGCTGTCGTGCCTAATGAAGTGGCGCAGTACTCCTCGAGTTGTTGGAATTGCAGCAAATCGCGCAGGCGTTCACGGAGTTTGCGCCGGCGAGCAGGGAGCGCCCGGGATGGATCGTTCAGGTAGGCGTCGCTCTTGATGATGGCCTGCGCGGCTTTCGCGATATCGCGGGCGAGCGCGCCGATCCGGATATGATCGTCGTTGAACGGATCATAAGGCGGCATCATCCGGTACGGCAACGTGTGAATGTGGCGCTCCCCGAAATCGCCCTTCGGGTTGAAAGGGCTGATTGCCTCGGTCATCGCGTGGCTGTTCAGCATGCCGGTGACGTACCAGGCTTGGTCTTCATCGTCGAATATCTGCCAGTAGAGAGTCTGGTCGATGGCAAGGCTGCGGGCTTCTTTCGCGGGAACGTACGCCGCACAGATATGCTTGCCGCCCGCGCCCGATAGGACGAGGCCGCCTTGCTTTCCGATGATCTGCTTCGTCAGCTTACCGCGCTCGTCAATGCGCTGCTGGAGCGTCTTACCCTGCCCGACAGCCTCAAGCCTTTGGTTGATGGCTTGAAACCGCCGCGCGGTTTCCGTCAGGCCCATGCCCCTGATTTCCTTTTCGTCGACTATACGCCAGCTCCCGTCTTTCTCTCTGATAGCGGGAATGGCGATCGGCGCGCGTTGCGGCCCCAGTACGAAAGGCAAAAGATTTTCCGATTGCGCCATACTGTGGATGAATGCCGGCGCGGCGCGGCCTGTGAAGCGCCCGTCTTTCAGCTCCTTGGCGGCCTTCACGGTGAACCGCCACACCGAGCCGTGCTGCGGGGTATCCACGCGCCATTCTGCGCCCGCCTTATCGACGATCTCGACGCAGACGGCTGTGCGGGGCATGAGGTCGGCGCCCTGCGGCGGAACGGCAGCGTCGCCCGAAGCCGCGACCGGCGTACCTTCCTTTTCAATAACCCAGGCTGTGCGCTTCGTGCCGATCCTGCGGATGGAAAATTCGACCGGCTCCAGCGTGTCCGGCGTGGCGAGGAATCCAGCGACGGGTGTCGTGGCAAGACCGGCGGCATCCGCGCGCTTGCGCCCGATGATGGCGGCGCCGGGATATTTGAAGGTGCCGGGTGCGACCTGCCAGACTTCGGTGATTTCGAGTGCGACGGGGCGCTTGCTCGAAAGGAATTCCCGCTGGCGCAGGCGCTCATGATGGTGGCCGTTGAACACCGAGCCGGGCACAAGGCAAGCGATGGACGCATCTGCCTTGAGATAACGGTCCACGGCGTGCAGCAAGTGCGTGGTACCAAGTTCAAGGTGCAGGAATGACTGCCCCGCAGGGCGAATGCCGTACAGCTTCGCACGTCCGGTTAAGACCCCGCGATAAGGATTGTCAGCAAGCCCGCTCATCGCAAGCCATGGCGGATTTGATACGAGGCCGTTGAACTGCCCAGCAAGAAGACCGGGGCGGTAGGCGTTGCGGAGAATGAAAGCCCAGATCCCGTTGCGGTTCGCAACGGCAAGCGCGGACATGCGGGCGGCGAGGGCATGCACCGCGTCCACAATTGGCTTGCGGAGGTCTTCCGGCAGGGCGGTCTTGGCCGCAGCGGCGGCGCCGGTCACGAAGGTTTCCGCATCATGCCTTGAAAGCGCCGGCGCCTTTCCTTTCTTCCGGGCGTCAAGGGCTTCGTCGTACGCCCAGTCGATGATGCGGTCGAACAGGCCGCTATATTCAGGCTGGACGAGCGCATGCGGCAGCTTGACGGTTGCGCCGTCTAGCGCGACATCAATTGTGTCGCTCTCGCCGATCAGGGGAACAATCGCTGAAACCGGAGTCACAGCGAACAGAGAATCCGCATGATACACGGGAATTACGATCTGCCCTTTAGCGGACTTGATCTCCGAAGCCAGCGCCACGACCCAAGTCGTCTTTGATAGCGCAACGGCGAGCGGGTCGATGTCAAAGCCGGTCGCAACGTCATGCAGTTCCGCAAGCGCGGTGAATTTGAACTTCTCCTTCGCTGCTTTCAACACCTCCGCGAGAATCGAGCCGGACCCGCAGCACATATCGACGATGCGCGGCGCTTCGCTGGGCAGATTATCAAGGCAGCGCTCCGCCAGATGCCGGGCGAGCCAGGCCGGAGTCCACTCCTGCCCAAGGAGCTTGCGCTGGCTCTTGCGTGCAAGCTGAGCCAAGAGACGCCCGAACAGGTCTTCCTCGTAGCGCCTGCTGAAATCGTAAGCATAAAGGTCGCGCTGGATTCCCCGCGCGACCGGCACCAGCCGGTCTATGTAACCCGGCCGGACAAGCCAGCCGAAATAATCCTCCTCGACCATGTTATCGAGTTCGTAACGGTCGCGGAAGAACGCGCCAGTCAGGATGGATTTGAGTTCATGGTCGGCGCTCAGGATGGCGTGGCCTTCCAGGACATTCGCGCCGAGAAGACGGGCAAGGATTGCGACATACGCTTCATCGAGGTAGGCACTCGCGCGGAACGCGCCCGCGTCTCCTTCAAGATGGTCGATGAACTGCGACCACAGCGAAGTCGCAAGCGCGATCGACGGATCGGCGGCCCGGCCCTCGTCAACGAGCTTGTGAAGCGGCCCGCTGCTGCGCATGTAAGCGCTGCTGTCGAGGCCAAGGTCGGAGGCGAGGAACTCTGCCCGCAAGGGCCGCGATTGCTCGCGCGCGAGATGCTTGCGTATAAACCGGACAAGATGCCCGGCCGCCGGTTCGTCGGCAGCGGCGATCTTCAGCTCGTCGACCGGAACAAGCGTAACGTCGTCGGGCGTGCAAGCAGCGGGATTGACTCCCGGCGCAAGCTGCGCGTCATAGGCGAACCATTCCACTGTATCGGATAGGATGCCGCGGACCTGCGATGCCGGCACGCCGGCCTTGATAAGTCCTGCCGCGTGTTCCCTGACCTGGCCGTATCCCTCCTGGCGCTTGAACAAGTTACGAAGATCGGATTCGTACTCGATCGTCGTCGAGCCGATGAGGTTGTCGATGAACCGCGACGCTTTCGCCCCGCCCGCTTTCGCGATCTTTGTGAGCGCCTCGGCGCCCTCGACGTAATGATCGATCCAGTTCTTGTCTTCCGGGGCGGTGAAGATCACGCGAAGGGCGCTTTGAATCTCGCTCCTGAGAACGGATTCATTTTTGCCGACTTCGCGCAGGGCGAGGCAGCGGCGGATCGTCTCTATGGCCTGCGCAATATGGTCCGTCATGCCGCAGTCCTCAGACGGCTGCGGCGCAGACGCTCCGCCCGGTCCTTCATAGCGCGTACGTGGTCCGCGGCGGCAGGCCGGCCAAGAACGGCTCCGAGAACAATGGCGTCGATATCCTCAAGAGCGGATGCCTGCCCCCGCGCGTGCGCCCGGCTGGCATCGTCAAGCGCGCGCCGCGCCTCCACAGGCAATGCGGGCACCGGCAACTGCTTCAGGTGCGCGGCTTCGAGCTTGAGCGCGCCGCCGCCCATTGGCGTACCGAGCGCTTCCATCAGTAGCTGGCACCATGCGCTGTTCAGCAGGGCTTTCAGAGCAAAGCGCGGCCAGGTACGGTCCGCCCAGAACGTGGAGAAGTTCGCATCAATCAGGATCGGCTCTTCAAGATTGCATTCAACGCGCGGCGCATCGCTTACGATGCGCGGAACGAGCGCGGCCGGGATATGACGCGGCATGAAGTCCGGGAGCATGTACCAAAAGCGCGGCGTGGCTGCTCCCTCGCGGTGCGCCCGGGCATTTGTACGCACAGCCGACAGTTCGGGCGCTCGTTTGCCGCCCTCCGCCTCGTCCAGCGGCGTTTGCGCGGCGAGCCGGACATAGGCGGCAAGATCGGCGGGCATGACTTGCGGAAGCAATTCGCCGCATTGGTGGTAGGTAGCTTCCGCCAGCGCAACGATGTCCATGTCTTCCGGCAATGCCCAGCGCCGCAGATCGAGGACCCGCCCCGCGGGCAGGACGCCGCGCGCGATCAGCGGCAGCTCCGACTGCTTGCGAAGAACGGGGCGAAGGGCCGCCGCGGGAACAGAAATTTCGCGGCCCTGATAGGCTGCGGATACCTTGATCCGCACCATGCCGCCGCCTGCTGCGCCGCTGGCATCAACATAGAAAAAGCGGTTGCATCCCGTTCTCAAGCCCTGGCCGACCTGGATGCCGGACTCACCCAGCGTCTTCAGCGATGAAAGCGGGGCGCCGGCGACGAGGTCCCGCACAGCTTCGGGGATCGCGGGCACCGGCGAAGGGTTCGTCCCTGAAAACAGCGGCAGGTCCCCCGCGCTTCCTTCAAGAGTCTGGAGCCACGAGCGCCGCGACGCCTTTGCCTTAAGTGACAGCCATTCCTCGTGAAGCGGAAACCGGCGTGCAAGAATACCGCGTCTTGCCGTGGCCGCACCGCCGTGAAGCCATTCCGCAAACTGCGCCTCGGGTGCCTTCCCGACGAAGGCCACGCCGACAAGCGAACGCTCATCGGCGGCTTCGGGGGCGATTGAAACCCAGCTTGCAGACCCCCATTCGGTTCTGTCTTCCAGTTTGCGCGCCACAGCTTGTGCGGAAAGACGCCGGGCGACAATCAGATGCGTCCGCACTAGCGCATCGGAAAACCACCCAGGCTGCGTGTCCTCGACGACGTATTCGAGCGTGAAGCAGCGCAACAGCAAATAGCGGATGACATCGCCGTAATCGCGTGAGCGCCATGTGGCGGGCGCGACAATTGCGATCCTGCCGCCGGGCCTGATGAGCAAGGCGGCAAGAAGCAGGGAGGGCACCGAAAGGTCGGCAAGCCCGGAATAGCCGGAGGCGAGTGCGCTCCAGACTGTTTTTTCGGCGCCTGACACCTCCTGCGCAATAATGCTTTTCAGTCCGGCGCGGACGGAATCGGGCGCACCGTTGCGGGACTGGTAGCGGACGTAGGGCGGATTGGTGATGGCAAGGCCGTAGCGGCGACGATGCCCCAACTCAACGAGAGTCGCTGAATCGAAGGCGCTAGCGCATACAAGAGTATGGACGAGGCCGGTAAGAGTCAGGCGTTCGCAGCACGCCTGAGCCGTCTGCGGGTCAAACTCGATGCCATCCAGACGCTCAAGCGCGATGCCCCGTTCATCGGCGGCTTCCGCAGCGGCGTCAAGGAGATCCCCGTGACCGGCCATGGGGTCGATGACGGTCCTGGTGTCCGGCGCGAGGGCAAGATGGGCGAGCAGTTTTCCTAGGCGGATGCCCGTGAAATACTGGCCAAGCTGTTTGCGCCGCCCCGCGGACAGCGCCTCTTCGAAGCGCCGCGCGGCAGCCCTGATTTCGGCTCGTGCATTAGGTCTCGGCACCGGCGGTCACCTCGCCGGCGCGCTTTGCCGCCAGCCATTGGTAGAATGTATCGGCATCAAGAGGCACCTCTTGATGGTTGGTCAGGAAGTGCGTGACGAGACGTGAATAAAGCCGCTGCGCCGTTCTCTCGTCCGGGTTGGATGAGGAATGTGCCTCGTCACGAAGCCGGGCAGCGACCTGCCAGACGGATTGGGCCGGCTTTGACGCGGCCGCGCCACGGCGGTTCAGCAGCAGTACCGGGTCGCCGCGCACGGCACCGCCGGTCGTCACCTGCTTGAAGCTACCTTGCGTCTTGTCGAGGACGCTAGCGCGCTCTACGCCGAAATTTGCGGCGGTGTATGCCGACTGGAGGGCGTTCCACACCTCGGCTGTCGCGGAATGAAACACAACCGTCGCCTTGCCGCCCCGCTTGAGAATTCGGTGTGCCTCTCCCAGCGCCTTTGCCATCAGTGCTTCGTAATCCTTGATAGATTTTTCTTGGTGCTTGCTGACGATGATCTCGTCCTTGCGGACTGTGTACCGGTCCAGCCACGCTTCGTTGATGAAATTCACTTCGGCATAAGGGATGTTTCCGCCGAAGGGCGGATCGGTGAAGACATAGTCGATGCTGCCATCCGGCAAATGCACATCACAGCTTGATCCCTGATGGACAATGACTTTGCCGGCGCTGCCGTGGATTGCCTCGAATGCCTGCGCGACCGTCTTGAGCTTGCGGTGTAGCCCGGCGAACAGATTTTTCTCGACGGGAAGACCGCTTATATAAAGCACTCCCGGCTGGGCACTGGTGGTCACGAGGTCGTCCTGGCCCGCCTTCGCCACGACGCGCGACATGATCGTGGCGTGCGATGCATTGTAGCTGAGCAGCCAGAAGCGGAGAGCATCGCGCAATGCGGCCTTATATTCTGCCGTCCGCTCCCATAAGCGTGCGAACACAATCAAATTCCTGCGCGTGTAGAAATGATGGATGTGTGAAATGCCCTCGTGATACCCGCTGCGGTACAGGTCACCCCACGGAACGGGAACGATGGGTGTAACAGCGGGAACGCGCTCGCATTCGATTTTTTTCAGAAGCTCCATGTCGGCGCGGTTTGCGGGCCTGGACCATGTCTTTTTGCCAGTAACGCCATGCACGCGCATGGCCTTGCGCGCTCTTAGCGTGCGGTCGTCGCCAAGAACGTCATCCCACACCGTTTCAGTGCGCCGCTGGACATCGTCAAGGTCCGCTTTGTTTCCACAGGCGGGACATGAAAATTCCGAAGAAATGCAGGCGGGCTTGAACGACACGCAGGCGTCCCACAACGTCGTCGTCCGATTGCACGCCGGGCAGACAAGCTCATCAGACCAGATGATGTACCGGATCGCGCCCACTTTTCCTTCCGGGTCTTTTGCGGTGTACATCCAGCCGCTTTCGCTTTCCGCCGCGGCAAGGAGTTCTTCAGCCGCTCTTAGGAACGCTTTCGGTTCGGGAGGATTTGTGAGGGCGCGTGCGACGAAGGAGCCGAGAGCGCTGAGTTCGTAAAGGACGGCATTGCGGGCGCCCCATGCAACCTTCAGCCCGAGGCGCTTGGCCTTCTCGCGCATTGAGGCGGACGGCTTCTCGCACAGCAGAGCGGCAAGTCCGGTGGTGCCGCTGCCCGCGAATCCATCGAACACCGTGTCGCCCGGCTTCGTATGCGCGGCGATGAACAGCGCAATCGCCTCCGGCGAGATTTTTGTCGGATAAGGAAAGGCGGTGTAGAGCGCGCCAGTGCGCGTTGCCGGCAGCGGCTCGTCATAGAGCGCGCCCAGCACATCCGCTCTGCTGCCGCGCGGCGCGGTTACTGCTGATTTCTTCGTTGACTTACGCATGATCCCTTCCCCCAAGGCCACTCTACCGTCTTCAGACTGCCTGCCGCTCACGCCTGTGCGCCGGCCGCGGCTTCTGGGCCAAAGGCTGTGGATGGCGGTGCAGGTAATCCTCGATCGCGCGCCGCACGACCCAGGAGATCGATACTTCGCCCTTGTCGGCGAGGGCCTGGAGGCGGTCGTAATCGTCGTCGCTTAGGCTGACGGTTAGCCGGGGCCCGAACCTCCTATATCTTGTTGTTGCCACGACTGAATCTCCTATATGTTCTCTGATTGTTCACGGTACACGAATCAGGGAAAATGCGCAACAAACTGATGCAGTTTGCATCAGTTTTGCAGGAGAAACATTGTCCGATCGTTACAAGTGCCTCTGAACGGCGGTCCGGTTTCAAGTTTCAAGTTACGAGCCCGAAGCGATCACGTTGGGCGAGCCACTCCACGGGAAACTTCTGTAGCAAGTCGTCAAGCTGCAGATCCGCCGACTGTCGTCCGCCTAAAATCGCCTCAACGATATCCGGGGCCAGCAACGTTAGCCGCAACACGCGACCCACGTAAGACTCATTAATCTTCTCTGCTGCGGCGATCTCAGCAATAGTAGCGTGGATGCCGCTCTCCAGCATTTTGCGCCAGCGATATGCGCGGGCTATCGCTTTCACCATGGCGCTGTCCACGCGCGCCCGTGGCGGTGTCCATGCGCTGGGACCTTCGGGGGTGATCACGAGCTTGCGACCGCCACGCTGGCGTAAGCGCAGCGGGATTTGGACGAGGATCGTTCCACCATTGTCGTCGCTGTGATCTGCGCCGGTCGTCATGCTGCCCTCCGGGTCGAGTCGGAATCGGCCGGACCGCGCAATTCAGCAACCAGCTGTGTCAGTCCCGCGGTGCGCAGTCGCACATCAAGCCGATCGAGGTGAACGTCGACGCGCTCGACCAGAAGCTGGACGATCCGCATTTGCTCAGCCGGAAACAGTTCGTCCCAAAGCGGATCAAGCTGCTCCAGCGCTTCACGAACCTCGGCTTCAGAAACCTTCTCGGTCGATTGCCGTGCCGCCCGCCAGGTGCGCACGACGATCTCGGGCGCGCGCAGCAATCCGCGCAGCTGGTCAATGACGGCGTTTTCGATTTCGGCTGCCGGCACCCGGCGGACCGGACATGCGGTGGGGTTGCGTTTCAGGACATCGGTCGAAACGTAGTAGCGGTACTGTTTTCCTTTGCGCCGCGTGTAGGCGGGTGACATGGCAACGCCTGTCGGCCCGAAAATCAGGCCCTTCAGCAGAGCGGGCGTTTGCGCCCGAGTGTTCATCGCCCGCTTGCGCGGGCTCTCGCGCAAAATGCCGTGCACGCGATCCCAGAGAGACTGATCGATGATCGCCTGATGTTCACCCGGATAGGCCGTGCCCTTGTGGACTGCTTGCCCGAGGTAAACCCGGTTATTCAGAATCTTGTAGACGTAGCCCTTGTCGACCAGCTTGCCGCCCTTTGTGGTCATGCCCTCCGACCGGAGCGCCACGACCAACTTGGTCATCGAGCCGAGTCGCAAGAAGCGCTGGAACATCGTGCGCACGGTGGCGGCCTCGGCCTCGTTGATCACGAGCTTGCGCTCCTTCAGCTCGTAGCCGAGCGGGATCCAGCCGCCCATCCACATGCCCTTCTTACGGGAGGCCGCAAACTTGTCGCGGATGCGCTCGCCGATCACCTCGCGCTCGAACTGCGCGAATGAAAGCAGGATATTGAGTGTCAGCCGCCCCATGGACGTCGTCGTATTGAACGACTGGGTCACGCTCACGAAAGTGACATTGTTGCGGTCGAACACCTCGACAAGCTTGGCAAAGTCCATGAGTGAACGCGACAAGCGATCGATCTTGTAGACGACCACCACGTCGACACGCCCAGCCTCAATGTCGGCGGTCAACCGTTGCAACGCCGGCCGCTCTAATGTCCCACCGGAAAAGCCGCCGTCATCAAACCGGTCTGGCAACAGCAGCCAGCCTTCCGCCTTTTGGCTCGCCACGTAGGCCTCGCATGCTTCGCGTTGCGCATCGAGGCTGTTGAACTCCATGTCGAGCCCTTCCTCGGTCGACTTGCGGGTGTAAACCGCGCAGCGGAGTTTGCGGACGATGGGCTTTTTCATCGTGCCGCCCGCTGGTTCTTGAGGCCAAAAAAAATCAGCCCGTTCCATCGCGTGCCGGTGATCGCGCGGGCGACGGCAGACAGAGATTTGTACGGGCGTCCCTGATATTCGAAGTCGTCGTCGCGCACCGTCACGCAGTGCTCGACACCTTGCCACCCGCGGACGAGACGCGTGCCGGCGATCGGCCGGTCCTTGGCCGGCTGCCGTCGTCGATTCGGATCGCCACCATCCAGGTCCTCGGCCAAGGCCTCCAATCGCTCGATCGTCTCGGGCTTGAGGCCACCGTAGGCGAGCTCCTGAATGCGATATGCCAGGCGGTGTTCCAGGAAACGGCGATTGTACGGTGGCGGCTCAGTGTCAAAGAGTTCGCGCCACTCCTCTTTCAGCTTGGGAGTTGGCGTCGTTTTGAGGGCCACCAATTTGGCCAGTACGGCGTCGGTCATGCACTCGCCTCACGTTCTCCGTCCTGGCCATGACCGCGTTGGTCGGGCGAGAAGTCGAGGCGAATTTCTCCGTGGTCGCCCGATAAAGAACTGGACTTCCGCTTGCGCAGCCGAATGAAGCCCGCGGCCAGTAGATCAGCGATTTCAGCCAATCGTTCCGCAGGAGTCATCTGATTGGGATCGAGTGCATTCATGGCGAGCGCCTTGCAATGACGCGCACGATTATCTCGACCGGCCCAGATGAACAGCGAAATCGACTCGCAAGCGAAGCGGTTCGAAGAAGAAGTAAGGATCGCGCAATTCGACAGGCCGCCTTGGTCTCTCAACCCAAGGGAGGCGGGCTCCGCCGTGCCGAACTCAACAGTCTTGTGATTCGGTTGATCTTGACCGCCCTTCGATGCCACGATACGCAAATCCGCGTAGCAGCAGGCGGCAATGATAAGCGGAGGATGACAAAGCGATGGCGTCTCGCCCCATCACATTCGGACAGGCAATCGCGAAGGCGCGCAAAGCCAAGGGGTTGAGCCAGAAGGAGCTGGCCGCGCTCATCGTCAAGGACGAGGACGAAGGCCCAATTTCACCACAGTACCTGAACGACATCGAGCACGATCGACGCAGTCCGACGTCCGACTATCTTATTCGGCGTTTTGCGAAGGTCCTGGACGAGGAAGAGGGATACCTGTTTGTCCTCGCCGGCAAGATCCCCGAGGATCTGCGCCGCCGCGCCAAAGATCGCGATAAGATCGTCGAAGGATTCGCCAATTTCCGAAAGACCATTACCAAGTAGGAGCGGGCGTCGTGGTGAAGATGGTTCGGGACAACACTGGCCGCTTCGCTGAACGCCCCTACTACACTGCGGCCGAGCTCGACCGCGAATGCGAGCACATCGTTTCGGCATTTCTGACGGGCCGGCACGGCCATTTTCGCCTTCCGGTGACGACGGACGAGATCTCTATCCTGATCGAGCAACACGATGCATCGCTCGATTCGTCTGTCGACCTGACCGAGTATGGGCGAGATGTCGAAGGAATGACGGAGTTCTTTCCGGATCGGAATCCTGAGGTATCGATCTCCGACCGGCTGGCTAATGACGCTCGCCGCGAAAACCGGCTCCGCACGACGCTCGCCCATGAATTTGGGCATGTGCATTTTCACCGCCATCTCTGGGCCGAAAAATTCATGACTGGCCGCCTGTTCGATCGGCGGAGCACCGAAAACAAGGTGATCTGCAAGCGCGATTCGATTCTCGAGGCCAAGGATTCGGACTGGATGGAGTGGCAGGCGGGCTATGTCAGCGGCGCCATTTTGATGCCGGTCGGGCCGCTTCGCCGATTCGTCTCCGACTTCTGTGGAAAGCGGGGATTACACGCCGCCGTTAGCCTAGCTTCGGAGCCGGGCCAACAGGTCATAAATGACGTAATGGCGCGGTTTTCCGTGTCGGAAGACGCAGCGCGCGTGCGGCTTCTAAAGCTCGGGCTCCTTACCGTATCGACCCAGCAACCATCGCTGTTCGGCTGATCTCTCCACGTCGATTCGCTGATTTGCGTAGTTTTTCGATTGACTACGCGGCGACTCGCGATACCCTTGAGCTCAAACTACGCTAATCCGCAGAGTCGCGGGTGGCGTCATAGCTCAGGAGATCGGAATGTCGAACTCAAAGCGTGGACCTGGAACTCATCATGTGGTGCCCAACCATGGCGGCGGGTGGGACGTTCGGCGCGGCGGCGCCGAACGCGCCAGCGGCCACTTCCCACCAAGGCGCAGGCTGTGGATAGCGCGCGGGAGATCAGTCGCAACGCCGGCACCGAGTTGAAAATCCACAATTTGGACGGGCGAATCGGCCAAAGCGACAGCCACGGCCATGACCCTCGCAACATTAAGGGTTAGGAGGCGGCAATGGCTTCGGTGGCGACCTTCATCCGCAACACTCCGACCGCGACACTGCGCGCCTATTTTCAGCACGCCGGCATCGCTCTGCCGGCGACCGTCAACTGGTCGGCGCCGACAACCGATTTTGTGCGCCCCCTGGTGCGCGCCGTCGACGAGATGGACGAGGCCTCACGGGCGCGGGTTCTCAATGACGCCGAGCGCGTCGGCAGCATGGCCGACGAAGCCGGACAAACAGCGCTCTATGGGGTGACCCAGAACCGGGATGCGCTGGATGCTCTGGAAAATGGGCATGCCCGCGCGCTCTGGATGTTCTTGAACGATTCGGATGCGTTTCGCCATGCCGAGGAGGTGCGCTTCACCGATGAGCGCCGGCGCGGGCGCATGTGGGATGGGTTCATCGGACAGCCCGGGCTCACGCTTCGGCGGGAGCCGGAGGTGCTGGACCGCTTCAAGATGGCCGTCCGCGAACGATTCGAGTCGAAGAACGTGCACGTCGACATCTTCGATCGCCAGCGCCCGACCTTCGATGGAGACGACTGTGAGCTCATCCAGGCAACGGTTTATCGGGATGGCCGGCTCGATGACTTCCTCGAGTTCGTCAACGGCACGCTCGATCGGCGGCCGCGGCGGCCGGTTTACGAAGCGGCCCTGACCTATGAGCCCGCCACCGGCGTCATTGAGGTTGTGGCCAACGATCGCGAGAGCCGCGAGGACTTCGTCCGCCTGTTCGCGCGCGAGTTGCTCGGAAGCGAATTCAAGCAGGAGCGGCTGCCCTGGCGGAGGTACGACCTCGGCATCCTGCTGCGGCCTTATGATTTCCCGACTGATCCGGAAGATGGCGTTGAGTCGGTGCGCGTGAACTACCTGCGGCTTATGCCCATGGACACGGTGGGGGAGCGCGTTACGCTCGAATGCACCCGCCAGGCATCGCAAACCATCTGGCAGATGGCAGCAGATCACTTTGGCAGCACCGATCCGCTGCTCGGCGGCTGGATCATCACGCAGGCCAAGCTTACGATCAGGTTTCAACCGGAGCCGGGATCCCGCCGGGGGCGCACATTGCCACTCACCGTGACCATGCCGCACGGCTGTGATCTGAAAGACCGCACCGAGCGCGAGCGCATGATTGGCGAGAAATACTTGCGCCGCTGGTACATCGTGAAGGATGTCTAAGGCGACGCCAGCACTCGATCGTCAGGCGATCGAAGTTCTTCTTTCCGCGCTCGAAGCGCCACGCCCGGCATTGTCTGCCGCCGCCCTGCAGAGCTTTCCCGCGCAGGTCGGGGCTCAGCTGATAGCCGCCGCATTGATCAAGCCGGATGGGCATGAGGCGGTCGGAACGGCGCTGACCGACCACGACGATGTCCCGGTGATGCTGACGTGGTCCGCCGACCATCGAGGCTTTGGATATTTCAGTCCGACGGCCGGCTGGATCAGCGTGCCGCATGCCGATATCGCGAGTTACAGCGTTGACGTTGCCGGTGTGATGGCAGCGTTGACCGCCAAGATGCACTTCTCGCCGCGGACGACCCCGGTGGCCCTAATTGGTGACCACCTGTGGGAAATCGGCAAGACCCGCTTCGGGCAGCGGACGCATCAGACCCCGATCATGTTTGGCCGTCGTCTGCATGACGTCGGGACTTGGCAGTCTGTCCGACGTTCTTTGGAAACTCGGCCATCTGAACAGCGGCGTGTGATCCTGACGAGCACCCGCTCCGACCGGCTCCCTGAGGCGCCCGCGGGCCATGTGTTGATTTCGATCCATGATGTCATCGGCGAGGGGTTGGCCCTGGATTCCGTCGTCATCGCGGCGCGGCTTGATCGATTACAGGTCGTGGACACCGGCGACCCGATCGTGTTGATCGGCGACGGCAAGGAGGTTCGGTTCTTCGGGGAGACGTTCCGGTTTCCCAAAGGCGTGAAACAGCGCCAAATCATCTGCCATATCCACAAGCGCTATCAGCAAGGTCATCGATGGACCTCCACGGACGAGATCGTGGCAACGCTTGATCTTCGTGCCAACGCCCGCATCCGCGATTTCTTCAAGAAGAGCCCGGCCTGGAATCGACTGCTCACCGAGCGCGATGGGATGTGCGGTTTCTGTTTGGACACCGGCGGAAACAACTGAATTCCATCGGTCGCATCCGGCGTCGGCGCTGATCGACCGCTTATAGGTCCGTCTCAACTCCAATCCCCCACGCAATCCCCCTCGGCGGGTCCCGATTTCCCCCGGCGCACGGCCTCACTCTGCATCGCGTGACTGCGATTCAGTTGGAGGAACCGCTCGTGACTACGAAACATCTGAACCAGATCGAGCTGTCGCGTCGATGGAGCATCAGTCCGCGCACGCTTGAGCGCTGGCGCTGGCTGGGCCTCGGCCCGCGCTACCTGAAGATCGTCGGCCGCGTCGTCTATCGCCTCGAGGACATCGAAGCGTTCGAGTCGGAACGGGCCCGAGAGGGCAAGGCAATCCCCAGCAAGAGTCCGAATGAGCACGCGCCGCTTCGCGCTCCCACGCAGCAATAACTTCTTTCTCGCTCCAACGCGCACGACTTCGCTGAGAGAAGCGCCGCGAAAACGTTCGAATTTGAGCCCGATGCCGATCGAGTTATCCGGAATGCGACAGCAGCAGGCGGCTCGACTCAAGAGAGCAGCTCATCTGATGAGCGACCGACAGACCGACATGATCACCGTTGTCCAATTCCCTCCGCACAAGCTCCGCCTCACCGAGACAGAGCTGTGCGGCTGGATCGGCCAAGCCGCGCCCGGCGAGGCGCTGGAGTACTACCGCGGCTTTCTCGCTCTGGACACGTTCTCGCAAGCCAAGCGCCTGACCGAGCGCGAGCGCGCCGAACTCATGCGCGTCGCGCGCCGCGCCTGGTGGGCGAGCGAGCAGAAGCTGATCCATCTCGTTCAGCGCCGCCACGGCGCCGACGACTACAGCTATCTCGCCATCGCGCGCTCGAAGCCGAAACAGGCCTCGGCCTCGCTCTCATCGCTGCTCTTGGCGGAGGTCGCGTGATGGGCCGCAACCAAGCCAAGCCGAGATTTCACCTCAGCACCAACGAAGAGGTCGCCCAATGACCACGTCAGTTGCAGTGGCCGCGCTGCGCAAGCGCCATATCTGGCTCGAAGCACTGCCCGACACCGTATCCATCCCGGCGCTCGAAGCCCGACAGCGGCCGGCCGCCGTCAAGGCGATCCAGGACGCTACGCTCGACGACATCGCGTTCGCGATGCTCGGGGCGGAGGCGGAATTCAACGCCGTTGGCGACCGGCTGCATGCGCTGCGCAAGCTCTACAACATGGCTCGCCAGGCCGGTGCGCTTGGTTCCGACCGCGCGGTCGATGCGATCTCCGGAGGAGGCTGCTGATGGCGCTGCGCATCATTACCGCCGATCAGCGGCTCGCCGAAGCTCATGCCAAGACCACGATGGCGATCTTCGGGCCCTCGGGGGTCGGCAAGACCTCGCTGCTCAAGACCCTGCCGCCGGCGGATACGCTCTGCATCGATCTGGAGGCCGGCATGAAGTCGGTCCAGGACTGGCCGGGCGACAGCATTCCGGTGCGCAGCTTCGCCGATGCGCTCGACATCGGCTGCCTGATCGGCGGCGTCAATCCGGCGGCCGACGAGAAGACGTTCTTCTGCGAGAGCCATTACCGGCACCTGGTCGACACCTATCCCGACCTGGTCCGGATGATTGCCGGCAAGCGCATCATCTTCGTGGACTCGATCACCGATCTGACGCGGCTCGCCATGGTGTGGGCGAAGACGCGGCCCGAGGCGCAATCCGAGCGGACCGGCAAACCCGACACCCGCGGCGCCTACGGCCTCTTGGCACGGGAAACCATCGGGCTCCTGAAGCACCTGCAGCATGCGCCCGGCCGCACCGTCATCTTCGTCGGCATCCTGGAGCGCATCACCGATGAGTTCAATCGCGTCACCTGGCAGCCGCAGATGGAAGGCGGCAAGGCCGCCCGCGAGCTCCCCGGCATCGTCGACCAAGTGATCTCCATGAGCCGGTTCACCGCAGATGGCGACGCGTGGCGCCACGAGCCCGAGCGCGGCGAGGTGCGCCGCTTCGTCTGCCAGGCGGCCAACCCCTTCGGCCTGCCGGGCAAGGATCGTTCCGGCCGCCTCGACCTCACCGAGCCGCCGGACCTGAGCGCGCTCATCCGCAAGATCAACCAGCCCAGCAAAGGATGACCATCATGTTCGACATGAACGATGCCGAGCCGCAGAAGAGCGGCGAACTCATTCCCGATGGCACCTTCGCCAAGGTCACCATGAGCATCCGCCCAGGCGGAGTCGACGGCCAGAGCGAGATCGACCAAGCGCTGCTCAAGGCGCCCAAGGATCCGTCAAGCGACGTGCGCATGCTCGACTGCGAATTCACCGTGGCGGAGGGACCGCATGCCAAGCGCAAGTTTTGGCAGATGTTCACCGTGCAGGGCGGAAAGGTTGACGAGAACGGCGTCTCGATCGCCTGGAAGATCTCGAAAAGCACCTTCCGCGCCATGATCGACAGCGCGCTCGGCCTCGACCCGCAGGACATGAGCGAGGTAGCCAAGCAGAAGCGCATCCTGCGCGGTCTTGCCGACCTCAACGGCATCACCTTCGTCGCCAAGATCAAGGTCGAGGCGAGCGAGGACGCCCGCTACAGCGATCAGAACCGTCTCGACCGCGTGGTGTTGCCGAACGAGAAGGAATGGAAGCTCGTTATGGATGGCAAGGACGTGCCGGCGAGCCCGAGCCGCTCGCGCGGCGCCGGCAGCAAGGCCGCGGCCGCGCAGCCCGCTTGGACGCAAGGCGCAGCCCCAGGCGGCCAGCCCCCGGCTGCACCACGGTCATCGCAGGCACCCAGTGCACCCGCCTGGTCGCAACCGGCGTCCGGCGCTGGCGCGCCGGCGGCAAAGCAGCCAGGCCCGGCATGGCTCAACGGCTGAACCATGACCGACGACGAATGGCAGGCGCACGTTGCGCATGAAGCGGCCAAGGCGATCGGCGAATGGCTCGAAGGAAGAGGACGGCTGCATCAGCCAATCCGCTCTTTGACCATGCCCGAGCTCGAAGCCTTGGCGCAGAACGCCATCAGCCGCTTCATCGTGCTGGCGTCGCAGCGGATCGCGGAGGCACCCGGCGAACCCGAGTCGCAGAAGCTCTCGACGCTGCTCATGGGCTGAGAGCCTGCGCGCTCTGCAGTCGAGAGGCGCGCGGCTTCTACTACACGCACCAGCTGCGCCCCGACCGATATCCGACCTTCGCCTTCTGCTCGCTGCGCTGCCTCAACGCCGGCGCCGCAATCGCCAAGAGGAACCACGGCATGATCGACAAGACCGAGCTGGAAACGCAGGCGATCAAGGCGGCACGCCGCAATTTTGCGGAGGTGCTGACCGAGCTCGGATTGATGGCGCCGTTCCATGACCGATCGGCCAACGAGATCGATCGCATCATCGAGGCTTGTGTCGACGGTTTCCAGGCCGCCATGCATCGCGAAACACTTAACGACGACATTCCATTTTGAGGCCTGCCATGGATGTCGTCGATCTCAACCACGGGTCCGGATATGTGTACGGCATCGGCGCGTGCGAGATATCCGTGACGCAGCGCGTCAACACGCTGATCGATGCTGCTCTTTTGATGGCTCGGCGCGAGCAGCCCGAGCGCGATTACCTCGGTGCCTCGAGGCTGGGAGAGCCTTGCTGCCGCCGGCTCGCCTACGAAATCACCCATACGCCACCGGATGACGGTCACGACCTCGACGGCGCCATGCTGCGGGTGTTCGAAGCAGGCCACCGGTTCGAGGCGTTGTCGATCGTATGGCTGCGCGCTGCGGGGTTCGATCTGCGGACGCAGCGGCGCGACGGCAGCCAGTTCGGCTTTGCGGCGGCTGGCGGGCGGCTGCGCGGTCATATCGACGGCGTGATCGTTGCCGGCCCCGACATCGGCGTGCCTTGGCCGGCACTGTGGGAGCACAAGGCCCTCAACGCCAAGTCCTGGAACGACATTGTTAAGCGCGGCCTGCGCACCTCAAAGCCGCTCTATTTTGCGCAGGTCCAGATCTACATGGCCTATATGGAGATCGGCGTCACGCTGTTCAGCACGCTGAACAAGGACAGCCAGGCGCTCCACCACGAGGTGGTCTCCTTCGATCCCGCTGAAGCGCAGGCGCTTTCCGACAAGGCCGTCGACATCCTGCGCGCCGTCGAAACGGGCGAACTGCCGCCCCGCATCGCTGCGGCCTCGGACTATTACCTCTGCCGCTCCTGTCCCTATGCGCGCCGTTGTTGGGAGGAGTGAGCCATGAGCTTTTCGCCTTCGCCGCTCCAGGCCAAAGCGATTGCGGCCATCAAGGACTGGTTCACGAACCGCACCGCCGCGCAGCAGGTGTTCCGGGTGTTCGGCTATGCCGGCACCGGCAAGACCACCATCACCCGGCACGCCATTGCCGAGCTTGGCCTCGAAACGGGTGCGAGTGACGGCGTGCTCTACGCCGCCTTCACCGGCAAGGCGGCGCTGGTGATGACGCGCAAAGGCACGCCGGCCTCGACCATCCACTCCCTGATCTACCGCGTCTCCGAGGCGACGCCCGCCGAGATCGAGAAGGTCAAGGAGGAGATTGCCGATCTCAAGGCGAAGCTCGTGTCCCTGGCTGCGGCCGAGCGCCTGTTCGCCGAGTTGCAGCTGCGCTCGCTCGAACTGCGGCTATCCGACATCCACAAGCCGCGCTTTGTCCTGAACGAGCAATCTATGTTGCGCGAAGCCAAGCTGCTCGTCCTCGACGAGGTGTCGATGGTGGGCGACGACATGGCCCGCGATCTTCTTGCCTTCGGCAAGCCGATCCTGGTGCTGGGCGATCCTGGCCAGCTGCCGCCCGTCAGGGGCGAAGGCGCGTTCACGCAATGTCAGCCTGACGTGATGCTGACCGAGATCCATCGCCAGGCCGGCGAGAGCGCCATCATCCGTCTCGCCACGCTGGCGCGTGAAAGCAAATCCATCCCCTACGGCGCGCACGATGAATTCGTCTGGAAGATGCGCAGGCTCGATGTGGCGCCAGAACAGATGCTGCGCGGCGGCCAGGTGATCTGCGGCCGAAACGCCACGCGCCTGCAGCTCAACCTCGCCATGAAACGGGCGTCCGGCTTCGACGGCGTCTATCCGACCGGCCAGGGCGAGAAGATCATCTGCCTCAAGAACCGCAACGATCTCGGGCTCGTCAACGGCATGTTCCTCGATCTCACCGAGGTCAAGGACGAAGACGAGATTTCGTTCACCGCCGTCGTCACCACTGAGGACGGGCAGAAGATCGGTGGCACCAACGGAGCACGCGAGCGCTTCCGCATCTACAAGGGGTACTTCGACGACCACGTGACGCCCGATCCGGAGCGCGAGCGTCGCGACCACTGGAAGAAGAAGACCATCATCGAGGCGGTTTGGGGTTGGGCCATCACCTGCCACAAGGCGCAAGGCTCGCAGTGGGAGAACATCATCGTCTACGACGACGGCCTTGGCCGCACCGCCGAAGATCGCGCCCGCTGGCTCTACACCGCGATCACCCGCGCCGAGCGCGGTCTCGTGCTGCTCGATTGAGGCGCCGATGCTCGACCTCAACGAGGGAGAACTTCCGCGATCGTCCGAACGGTTCGACCTCGACGAAATCGTCGCGCGGCTGCGCGCGACCGCCGAGCATTGGGTGCCGCGGCACTTCCCGAACGGCCGGCGGGTAGGCGATGAATGGCGGCTGGCCAATATCCGGGGCGATGCGCCGCGCAAGAACGGCTCCTGCGTGATTGCGCTCACCGGCGAGCATGCCGGGGACTGGATCGATTTTGATGGCGGCGAGGGAGGCGGCCCCATCAATACGCTGGAGCACGCCATCCATCGTAGCGGTCGCGAACTCATCATCTACGCGGCCGAGCTGACCAGGGCGGGCCCGCAGCCGAAGCGGGTCGCCACCAAGCCCTCGTCCAAGCAGGCCGACCAGGTGCGCGAGATCGACCATATCCTCTCCAAGGCCGTGCCGCTCGCAGGCACGTTGGGAGAGCGCTACCTTGCTTCCCGCGGATTATCAGCTCCGGACTGCACGGACCTTCTGTTCCATCCCGACCTGACGCATTGGGAGAGCCGGCGCGGCTTCTCGGGCCTCGTCGCGGTGGTGCGGGACGGCAGCGGCAATCGCATCGCGCTCCACCGCACCTATCTCGCCGACGACGGGACTGCCAAAGCGCCGGTCGATAACCCGCGCAAGATGCTGGCCTCGGTCGCGGGCGGCGCCGTGCGTCTTGCCAATCTGACGGACGATCACGTCGTTGGACTCGCCGAGGGCATCGAGACCGCGCTCTCGGTGATGATGGCCTGCGCACGCCTGCCGGTCTGGGCCACGCTCTCGACCTCCAACCTTGAACAGGTGGTGCTACCCGCGGAAGCGCGGAAGGTCGTGCTTCTTGCCGACCACGATCCTTCCGGCGCCGGCGCACGTGCCGCAGCGGCCGCTGCCGCCCGATTGCATGCCGAAGGCCGGCGCGTCTTCATCGCCATGCCGCCCAAGGAAGGCGAGGACTTCAATGATTTGTTGGTGCGCGAAGGCGTCGATGCCGTGCGTAGGGTCGTTGAGTCGGCGGTCGAGTGGAACGGCCAAGGCAGCGACGAAAGCATGGCCCTCGTCGTCGACAGCGGCACCCACAGGCCAATCGGTCTCTCGTTGCCCGAGAACGCGCGACCGCAACTGCGCGCCGACAACGGCGATCTCGCCGGTGCGGTCTCGCAGGCCTGGCGAATCCTGCTCGCCGCCAACAATCCGCCCTGGTTGTTCCGTGCCGCCGGATGCCCGACTTGGGTGGTGCGCGACGACGACGGCCTGCCTATGGCAAAGCCGCTCACCGAGGATCGCTTGCGCCCGGTCCTCGCCCAGCTCGTCGACTGGCGAAAGATTAATCGCAAAGGCGAACTCGTCCCGGCTCATCCGCCCCTGGCGGTGATCAAGTCGATCCTCGCCACGCCCGATCCGGCACTGCCAGTGCTCGCCGGCATCGTCACCACGCCGGTGTTCGGCCGCGACGGCGATCTCATAACCGAACCCGGCTACCATCCGGCGGCGCGTCTCCTTTACGACCCGCCCAAGGACTTCGTCCTGCCGCCCATCGCCATGAAGCCGACGCCCGCAGATATCACGGCGGCGCGGTCATTGCTGCTCGACGATCTCCTGGGCGAGTTTCCGTTCACCGGCGAGGCCGAGCGGGCACACGCGCTGGCGCTGCTGCTTGTCGGCTTCGTGCGCGCCATGATCGACGGGCCGACGCCGCTGCACCTGGTCGAGAAGCCAACCCAAGGCACCGGCGCGACCTTGATGGTGGACGCGATTTCGGTGATCGCGACCGGCTGCCGCGCCAGCGTCATGGTCGAGGGCAGCGACGACGAGGAATGGCGCAAGCGTCTGACCGCCAAGCTGCGCCAGATCCCGTCGGTCGTGCTGATCGACAATCTGCGCCGTCCGCTCGACTCTTCGGCGCTCGCGGCCGCGCTCACCGCGCCGTTCTGGGAAGACCGCGTGCTCGGCGCTTCGGAGACGACGCGGCTGCCGGTCCGCTGCATCTGGATCGCCACCGGCAATAATCCCGAGTTCTCGGGCGAGATGGCGCGCCGTCTTGTGCGCATCCGGCTCGACGCCCGCGTCGACCAGCCCTGGCGGCGCAAAGGTTTCCGCCATCCCGACCTCATTGGCTGGGTTAACGCCAACCGGGCGGACCTCGTCGCCGCCTGCCTGTCGCTCTGCCGCGGCTGGATCGCGGCGGGCATGCCGCGCGGAGCTAAGCACATCGGCAGCTTCGAAGCCTGGGCCGCCGTCATGGGCGGTCTGCTCGAAGCGATCGGGGTTCCAGGCTTCCTCAGCAACATCGACGAGATGCTCGACGCCTCCGACGGCGAGGGCGCGGTCTGGCGCGTATTCGTCGGGCAATGGTGGGATCGCTTCGGCACCGCCGAGGTCGGCACCAGCGGGCTCTACGAGCTTGCCACCAATTGCGAGCCGCCCCTGCCGCTCGGCAAGGGCGGCGACCGGTCTCAGCGCACGCGGCTCGGCAAGGCGCTCGCGCGCATGCGCGACCGGGTGTTCGACGTCGCCGGACTGAAAGTGCGCATCCGGGCAACCGGCGTGCTCCATCAGGCGCAGCGCTGGCAGCTCACCCTCGAAGGGGAACATGGGGAACGTGGGGAACGTTTTCCGGACCCGTCCGACGCCGAAAAAGGGGAACGTCAGGCCGTTTTGCAGCAACGTTCCCCTCAACGTTCCCACGCCTATCCCATTGATAGAAAAGGCGTTGGGGAACGTGGGGAACGTGGGGAACGTTTTTCTGACCTACGCGCGTGTGCGTTCAAGGAAAACGACGAAAATAATATAAAAGAGGAGCAAACACGTTCCCAACGTTCCCCACGTTCCCAAAACGGTGACAGTTCAGACACTTGCACCGGGGAACATGGTGGGGAACGTCAAAACGGACGTTCCCCACGTTCCCCGCTGAATGAGTCCCCCGATTGGCTGAAGGGGGTGCCGTGATGCGGCGCGCCCTCGATGCCTCATTGCACTTGGGAGGCGCGCCATGAGCCGACAGCGTCTTCCCGATCGCCGGCCCAGCGTCACGACCACGTTCGTGCACGACTGCCAGTCCTATGCGGTGACGTTCGGCTTCGACCCGAACACCGGCCGCATCGGCGAGGTGTTCACCCACGGCGCCAAGGTTGGCTCCGCCATGGACGGCATCCTCGACGATGCCTGCATCGCGCTCTCGCTTCTGCTGCAGCACGGCGTCGAACCCACGGCGCTTGCCAACAGCATGGGACGGCTCGGCGACGGCAAGACGCCTGCCTCCGTCATTGGTGCGCTTGCCGACCTCATCGCTCGCGAGGCGCAGCCATGAGGTGGATGCCCAAGGGATACGGCGGCCACCGGCGTCCGCCCGAAGACGTCAAGTGCGAGGGCTGGCACGAGCACGGCATCCTGGTGGTCAGCGAGGACGATCAGCGGCTCACCTGGCCGGAGCGTGAACTGATCCGGCAGCTCGGCAGAAAACTCTACGGCAAACGAGACACGAAGGATGTGCGCCATGGCTGAATGGACACGCAAACAGGTGGAAGAGCGGCTTTACGAAGCGGCTGACGTCATGAAGCGGCTGCCGCCGGTCAAGGTGCAAGGCCATTACAATCTGTGGCCAAGCATCGTGCGCGAGTTCGCCGACCTCGTCGGTCAGGAACCGCCGCGGTTGCGTCGCCCGCCGCCCGCCCCCGCTGCCATCAGCCGCATGGAGGAAACGCTTGGATGGCTTGTCTGGCTCGAACCGGATGAGGCCAGACTCGTCTGGATGCGCGCGGAGCGCGCGCGCTGGCGAACGATCTGTCAGCGGTTCGGCATTGCGCGGGCGACCGCGCATCGCCGCTGGGAGTATGCATTGAGCGTGATCGTCTGGCGACTCGACAAGCGTCCGCTACCCCGCAAATGGTCCCGCCGTTTCCTGCGCGCGCGCGTGCGCGCGTTGTCCAATGCAGCCTGACGCGGCTCTGCGAAAAATGTCTCACGGAAAAGCAGCCGAGGCGAATTTTCTGGATGGACAGTTTCGCGGCCGGAGAGGTAGTTTTCTGCCATGCTCGCGAGAGGCGCGCGCACGCCAGCCTGAAGATCAGGGGTGCCAGCGTTGGCCTCCATTTTTATGCGGCGCGCAGCGCGACCTCCTGTTCGATCTCGCGTCACACCATCCGTAGCGTCAGCGGCCGCTTGCGATTGAGCATTTCATAGAAGCGATTGCGAGTGCCGATGTAAGGCACAAGGTCACGGGGCTCGAGGCCTTTCTGCTCGATACTTGATAGCCTCGATCGGGTCGGGCAGATCGTAGTGCTTGGCTTCCCAGGCCTCGACCAGCGCGACTAGCACGTCGAGCCGGTCGCCCTCAGGCGTACGCCGTTTCGCATCCATGAGCCCTTCGATTTCCTTGAGCGCACGACGATAGTCCCGCCTGGTCTTGATCGGTGTTACGTCCATCGTAGTCGCCCCTTAAATCGTCTGCGCGTCGGATCGCTTAAACTTTTACTTCGAAAGGATTGATAACCGTCGCCCCCAGATCCGCAATGTCGGCGACGTTACGCGTCGCGAACGTCATGCCGTGCACCTTGGCAGTGGCCGCGAGCAGCGCATCGATCGTCGACACCGAACGCTTGGCGCTCATGCGGCCCCATTCATCGGCAACCGTCTGATCGATGGGCAGAATACGCTCGTTGAAGGATTGCACGAGCGTTGAGAGCCATGTCTCCAAGGCACGGGCACGCGCCGCATCGTTGGCACGGGCTCGCTCAATGCCCTTGCGAATCTCGCCGAGCACCAAGACGCTGAGATAGATATCGGCGTCGTCAACCGATTCCCACCAGGCGGCGACGTTGGCATCACACTTTGTGCCCTTGCGAATCTCGGAAATGACGTTGGTGTCGATTAGGTAGTTCACAGCACAATATCGCGCCCGAAGTCGCGCTCACGGGTCAGATCGATTCCCTCCAGCGGCGCGGCAGCAAGCAGCCCCTTGAGGCCCTTGGCGTTGGCCGCACCAAAGCGCTCCCGCAACAGAGCGCGAGCCTCGGTCTCACGTGTTGGGTCCGACAGCGCTTGGGCCACGCCACGAACCAGCGCAGCATCCTCCTTGCGCACCTGCACTTCGACGCGCACAACGCCGCGCCGTTTGAGGCGGCGGCGATGGGCGGAGAGACGTTTGTGCTGTACGCCTGTCATCGAACTTGATCCCTTGTCCGTTTCCGGAAACGTATCCGGAAATCATTCTCGGCGCAATTCGTTGCTAACCCATTGAAATCACGGTTCCTTCCTGGCCGCATTGGTATGCGGGGGGCAATGGCCCGGAATTTCGCTACAGCCAGCCGCAAAATCTGAGTTACCAGTTACCACCCGACGTTGGCCCCCGTGTGCCCTAAAGGCGCGGAATGGCGCGGTTTTTGGCGCCTGCCGAGTGGTAACGCACTGGTGGTTACCAGGCCGCCCCCGTACCACCCAACGAGTCGTCGCCGGTACCGTCCGAAAATTTCTCATGCCGCCCCAACTGCCGGACACGGTCGAGCATTGGCCGATCGACCGGCTGATCCCCTATGCGCGCAATGCCCGCACGCATGACGACAACCAGGTCGCGCAGATCGCAGCCTCAATCGTCGAATTCGGCTGGACCAATCCGATCCTGGCCGATGCGGAGGGCGGCATCGTCGCCGGCCATGGCCGGCTGCTGGCGGCACGCAAGCTCGGCATCGACACGGTTCCGGTCGTCGTTCTCGACCATCTGACTCCAGCACAGCGGCGCGCATACGTCATCGCTGACAACAAGCTGGCGCTGAACGCCGGCTGGAACGAGGAGCTGCTGGCATCGGAACTGCATGCACTGAATGGCGAGGGCTTTGATCTTGAACTCACCGGCTTCTCGGAGGCCGAGCTCGATGCGCTCATGGCGCCGCTCGGTGATGAGACCGAGACCATCGACGATGATGGCGAGGACGCTGCCGACGATATGCCGGCTCCGCCGCGCGAGGCGGTCTCTCGCGCGGGCGACCTCTGGCTAATCGGCAAGCATCGGCTGCTCTGCGGCGACAGCACCGATTCCTCGGTGGTGGCGCGCGTCATGAATGGCGAGCGCGCGGTGCTCGTGTTCACGTCGCCGCCTTACGGAAACCAGCGCGATTACACCACCGGTGGCGTCGGCGATTGGGACGCGCTCATGCGCGGTGTCTTCGCGACGTTGCCGGTCGCGGACTCGGCTCAAGTCCTGGTCAATCTTGGGCTGGTCCACCGCGACAACGAATGGCAGCCCTATTGGCAGACCTGGCTCGACTGGATGCGCGAGCAGGGCTGGCGCCGGTTCGGGCTCTACGTGTGGGACCAGGGCCCGGGATTGCCGGGCGACTGGAACGGACGCTTGGCACCGGCGTTCGAGTTTGTCTTCCACTTCAATCGCAAGGCGCGCAAGCCCAACAAGATCGTGCCCTGCAAGTGGGCGGGCCACGTCAACGACACGCATGGCGGCATCCGGCACAAGGACGGCCACGTCGGCGAGTGGACACATGCCGGCCAAGGCGTCCAGGAGACGCGGATCCCCGACAACGTCATCCGCATCACCCGGCACAAGGCACGCGGCATCGAGACCGAGCATCCCGCGGTGTTCCCGGTTGCTCTGCCAGAATTCGTGATGCGCGCCTACAGCAGTGAACGCGACAACGTCTACGAACCGTTCGCTGGCTCCGGCACCAGCATCATTGCGGCCGAGCGATGTGGTCGACGGACGCGGGCAATCGAGCTCGCTCCCGAATATGTCGATGTCGCGCTCCGCCGGTGGCGCAAACTCTTTCCCGATAAGCCAGTGAAACTCGATGGCGAAGGCCAAAGCTTCGAAGCGGTCGCGCGCGAGCGCGGGGTCGCAATCCCCGACGACGACTGACCCGCTGCAGATCGAGCTCTGGCCGATCGACCGGCTCCTGACCTACGCGGCAAATGCGCGGACGCATCCCGACGAACAGGTCGCTCAGATTGCCGGCTCGATCGCGGAGTTCGGCTTCAACGTGCCGTGTCTGGTTGACGACCGCGGCGTACTCATCGCCGGCCACGGCCGGATCGTCGCGGCAAAGCGGCTCGGGCTGCAGCAGGCCCCGGTCATTCGGCTCGGCCACCTGACCGATGCGCAAGCGCGCGCCTTCCGGCTCGCCGACAATCGCATTGCGCTCAACGCCGGTTGGGACGACGAACTGCTCTCTGTCGAGCTGGAACGACTCAAGGAGGATGGCGTCGACCTTGCCTTGCTCGGGTTTGCCGAGGACGAGCTCGATCGACTGCTCGACGAACTCAACGGGGGTGGGGCATCCGAGGGAGAGGATGAAGTCCCCGAACCGCCTGCCCAGGCGGTCACCCGGCCCGGCGACCTTTGGCTGCTTGGACCGCATCGCCTGCTGTGCGGTGACGCGACAGTTGCGACCGATGTTGAGCGACTGCTCGATGATGCGCACCCGCACTTGATGGTGACCGACCCGCCGTACGGGGTCGAATACGATCCCAACTGGCGAGTGGAATCAGGTGTTTCCTCGACCGCGCGGCCCGGCAAAGTCAACAATGACGACCGCGCCGATTGGCGCGAGGCCTGGAGCCTGTTTCCGGGCGAGGTCGCTTACGTCTGGCACTCGGGGATTTACGCCCGGACCGTGGCGGAGAGCCTCGATGCCTGCGGCTTCCTGGTCAGAGCCCAGATCGTGTGGGCCAAGCCCCGCCTGGTGCTGAGCCGCGGCGACTATCACTGGCAGCACGAACCGTGTTTCTATGCGGTGCGCAAGGGAGCAAGCGGACACTGGCAGGGCGCGCGCGATCAAACCACGTTGTGGACCATCGCCACCGGCGAGAACGACGAGGCGACCGAACACGGCACCCAGAAACCGGTCGAGTGCATGCGCCGGCCGATTGTCAACAATAGCGCCAAGGGCGACCTCGTCTATGAGCCCTTCGCCGGATCCGGTTCGACAGTCATTGCTGCCGAGTCCGTGGGTCGCGTCTGTCTCGCCATCGAAATCGATCCGCGCTACTGCGATGTGGTTATCCAGCGTTGGCAACGACACGCTGGAGGCAAGGCGATCCTCGCCGGCGATGAACGGAGTTTCGAAGAGATAGGAGCCAGACGGCTCTCCAAATAAATGGGCACTGGTCGTGCCTCGACGTCGAGCACACCTGCTTATGCGGGTTTGCGACCATCGAGCCGATGTCTCAAGGGAAACAGCCCGACAAGCGTAATGATCGTGAAGACCGCACCAGCGAAAAACGTCGCTTGCGGCCCGGACACATCCCAGAGCGCCCCGGCCACGACACTGGCCAACAGCAGAACCACGCCGGTGATGAGATTGAACACACCGAAGGCGGTCCCGCGCAGTTCGGCCGGTGCGGCATCGGCAACAAGCGTTGCGAGCAGACCCTGCGTGAAACCCATATGGAGGCCCCAAAGAGCAGCTCCAACAAGAATCCCGTAGATGTTGGGCGAAAGGGCCAAACAGAGGTCGGCGACAAGCAGGAATACAAGCCCGACAATCATGACGGTCGCCCGATTGGCTTTGTCGGACAGCACACCGGCTGGATAGGCCGACACGGCATAGAAGATATTCATGACGATCATAACCACCGGCGCCCACATGATCGCGAGTCCGATGGACTGGGCCCGCAGGACCAGGAACGCTTCGCTGAAACGGGCGAGTGTGAACACGGCTGCTACGGCAACCACCCACCAATAGGCGCTTCCCAATCGTCCAAGTTCGGCACGGCTGAGCGGCATGCGGACCTTTCGGAGCTCGAGCGGTCTTTCGGGCTCCCGCACGGCGAAAACGATGAGAAAAAACGACAGGAACGCCGGAATAACGGCAATCCAAAACACCACGACGAAATTGTTCGCGGCCCACCACATGAAGGCGATGGCGAGCAACGGACCCATGAAGGCACCGATGGTGTCGAGCGACTGGCGCAGCCCGAAGCTTGCGCCGCGCACCTCCGGAGGGCTCAGATCGGCGACCAGAGCATCGCGCGGCGCACCACGAATGCCCTTGCCGACCCGGTCGATGAAGCGTGCGGCGATCAGCCATTCGACGGTTGCGGCCAGCGGAAAAATTGGCTTGGTGAAGGCTGCAAGACCATAACCGAGTGCCGCCAGAAACTTCCTCTTGCCGAGCCAGTCGCTGATCGCGCCCGAAAAAACCTTGGTGATCGAGGCCGTGGCTTCGGCGATCCCTTCGATGAACCCGACCGTCAGTGTGGATGCCCCCATGACGGTCACCAGATAGAGCGGCAGTAGGGCATGGATCATCTCGGAGGAGACATCCATGAGCAGCGACACGAAGCCGAGCGCCCAGACACCTCCCGGAATCTGCCGCCATTTTGGACTGGCTAGGGCTGGGGCTTCAGACATCGCTCGGCTCCGGTGGCGCAATGGACAATGAGAGAGGCGCCGGCTGCGCGTCAAAGACTACGCGAGCCGGCGCCTGAAGTCAGAGGCGATGTACGGTCAGGCCTTGATTCGATAGACCCGTCCGCGCCCCTCCACCTTCTCGGACTGAACGTTCAGGCCAAGCTTCTTCTTGAGTGCGCCGGCGAGCGCGCCGCGCACCGTGTGCGCCTGCCAGTCGAACTTCTTGACGATCTCATCGATCGTGGCGCCCTCGGGACGCTTGAGCATTTCGATGAGTTGCGCCTGTTTGCTGTTGGCGCGTGTGCCGGGGGTCTTCGCTTTTGCTGGGGCCTTCCGCTTCTGAGCAGTTTTGGTCTTCGCCTTGCTTGTCTTTGCCATCTCGGGCTCCTTCGTAGTCGGGCGCGACTATCGCGACCCTTCTACGACCCCGAGCCCCGCGTTGGGGCGGGGCAGAGCTTTGAGGGGCAGAAGCCAATCAGTTTCGGTGCGACAGCACGCGGTCCATGGACTGCTGGAAGGTTTCGTTGGGGAGTGCAGTCTCTGCGGCGTGCCGGATCACTCCGAATATGCCAGCCTGTACGCGCCTGACTGCCTGTTCGAGTGTCTCTCCGGGCAAAACTTGGGCGCCGCAGTTCGCCAGGAATTTTCGCAGCGCCGGTTCGCGCGCGGCGGCGACGCGCGCGCGAATCTCTGCGGGAGTGAGTCCGCTCCAGTCTTCCACGACGATGCTCCTCTCGATGATCACGCGGCCGCTTCGGCCATGATTTCGCAGTCGGTGACGAAGCCGACCAGATAGGGCAGCCCGCGCGGAACGCCGGTCTCGCGTGACGTGCGCCGATCGATTGTCCAAGTCATCCAGCGATCGATGGCGATTTCGATTGCTTGCATCAGGATCCGTCCCTCGAATAAGCCGTTGGCCACGTCGTCGGCGAAGTGCCGGCCATGGCGGCTGTCGAGGAAATCGCGAACACCGACGTCTGAGCATCCGGTCGCTTCGCCGATGGCCCGCATGGCGAGCGGCCAGGCTTCGGCGGGATCGGCATGGTGGCGGATGGTGCCGAAGAAGCCCCAGGCTTCATTGTTGCTGGCCAATGTGGCGATCTTGGTCATGGTGGTCTCCGTTCGGTGATGACGCCATAAACGCGCTGCTTCGGCCCGGAGCCAAGCGGATAATCGGATCATTTGATTGCTTTTTTCGCGCCAGGACCATCATGGGATTATCGATCCGCGCTTATGCCCGCCGGCGCGGCGTAAGCCATGTTGCGGTATTGCGCGCCATCAAGCAGGGCCGGGTCCCGGTCGAGCCGGACGGCTCCATTGATCCGGCCAAGGCCGATGCGTCGTGGGAGCGCTCAAGCGATCCGGCGCGCACGCGAGCGAAATCGAAGGCTCCCGCCGAGAAACTTCGTCCGGTCGGCGAAGCCGCGCTCGGCTCGGTGCGCGAGACGCTGAAGGAGCAAGGGCTGCCGGCCGGCGGCAACGTCACCTTCGTCCAGGCGCGCACTGCGCACGAGATCGCCAAGGCGCATCTCGCTCGCCTGCGACTGCAGCGCATGAAGGGCGAACTCGTCGATCGCGCCCGCTCGACCGCGCTGGTGTTCCGGCTGGCGCGCGAGGAAAGGGATTCCTGGCTCAACTGGCCGGCGCGAATTTCAGCAATGATTGCTGCGGAGCTCGGCGTCGAAGCGCACGCGGTACAAAAGATCGTGGAAGGGCATGTCCGCGCTCACCTCAGTGAACTCGCCGATGTCCGGCCCGAATTCCGGTGACCTGTTCGCATTTGATGGCGCGGAGGAACTAGACCAGGCTTGGCGTGACGGCCTGACGCCCGATCCGTCGTTGACCGTCTCGGAATGGGCGGATCGCCATCGGCTGCTGAGCCCGCGCGCTTCGGCGGAGCCCGGCCGATACCGCACCGACCGCACGCCATACATGCGGGCGATCGTCGATGCGCTGTCGCCGACGCATCCCGCGCGCCGTATCGTGGTGATGAAGTCCGCGCAGATCGGCTTCACGGAAGGCGGAAATAACTGGATCGGATACGTCATTCATCATGCGCCCGGGCCGATGCTCGCGGTGCAGCCGACCGTCGAACTCGCCAAGCGGTTCTCGCGCCAGCGCATCGATCCGCTGGTCAGCGAAAGCCCGGCGTTGCGGGAGCGCGTCAAGCCTGCGCGCTCGCGCGACGCCGGCAACACGGTGCTGTCGAAGGAGTTTCCGGCGGGGCTCCTGGTCATCACCGGTGCGAACAGCGCGGTCGGCCTGCGCTCGATGCCGGCGCGCTATCTCTTCCTCGATGAGGTCGATGCGTATCCTCCCTCGGCCGACGAGGAAGGCGATCCGGTCGCTCTCGCCGAGGCGCGCACCCGCACCTTTTCGTGGCGCTCCAAGATTCTGCTTGGCTCGACGCCGACCATTCACGGCCTGTCGCGAATCGAGCGCGAGTACGAGGCATCGGATCAGCGGCGCTACTTCGTGCTGTGCCCGCATTGCGGGGAAATGCAGTGGCTCAAATTCGAGCGGCTGCGATGGGAGAAAGGACAGCCCGAGAGCGCACATTATGAGTGTACGGCCTGCGACGGCCGGATCGAAGAGCATCACAAGACCGCTATGCTCGAGGCGGGCGAGTGGCGCCCGACCGCGGAGGCGCAGGACCCCGGCACGATCGGGTTCCATATTTCGGCGCTCTATTCGCCGGTCGGTTGGTTCTCCTGGGAGAACATCGCGCGGCTGTGGGAATCGGCGACTACCGACGAGGCCAAGCGCAGCTTCAAGAATAGCGTGCTTGGCGAGACCTGGATCGAGACCGGCGAGGCGCCGGACTGGCAGCGGCTCTATGAGCGCCGCGAGTCCTGGCAGATCGGCACGGTGCCGCGAGGCGGCCTGTTCCTGACGGCGGGTGCTGACGTCCAGAAGGATCGCATCGAGGTCGATGTTTGGGCCTGGGGCAGAGGTCTCGAAAGCTGGCTCGTCGACCACACCGTGATCGAAGGCGGACCCGAGCAAGCCGAGACCTGGGAAGAGCTCGGGCTCCTGCTCGATCGGACTTGGCTGCACGCCCACGGTACGCGGATCGGAGTAGCGAAGCTCGCGATCGATACCGGCTACGAGGCGCCTGCCGTCTATGCTTGGGCTCGCAAGGCGGGCCACGCGCAGGTCGCACCGATCAAGGGCGTCGAAGGGTTCAATCGGGCAGCACCGGTCGCGGGCCCGACCCACGTCGACGTCACGGAGGGTGGTAAGAAGCTCCGCCGTGGTGCGCGGCTGTGGACGATCGCGGTCGCGACCTTCAAGAGCGAGACGTATCGCTACCTGCGCCTGTCGACGCCAACCGACGAGGAGATCGCGGCAGGTGCGAAGTTTCCGGCCGGCTACGTGCACCTGCCGCGCGGTGCCGAAGCCGAGTGGGTGAAACAGCTCGTCGCCGAGCAGCTCGTCACCGTGAAGACCAAGCGCGGCTTCAGCCGGCTCGAATGGCAGAAGCTGCGCGAGCGAAACGAGGCGCTCGACTGCCGGGTCTACGCCCGCGCCGCCGCATGGATTGCGGGCGCCGACCGCTGGACTGAAGCCATGTGGCGCGACTTGGAGAGCCAGGTCGGCCTCCCGGATGAGGTCGAGAATGACCAATCGCCCGATCCGCAATCGGCAAACGACAGCGTTGCCGGCCTGATCCGGCGCCGCCCGGAGCGCCGTGCCCGGCGCGTGTTTCGATCGAGCTATATGAGCTGAACCATGACGCCCGAAGAGATGACGGCGCAGCGCGATGCATTGCTCGCGGCGCGCTTTCGCGGCGTGCGCACGGTCGAAATCGACGGTCGCCGGGTCACCTATGCGTCCGACGCCGAAATGGCAGCCGCCGTCACGGATCTCGAACGCCGGATCGCGGCAGCCCAAGAGGGCGGCCGCAAGCGCCGAATTCTGACGTCCGCTTCGAAGGGGCTCTGAGTGCTCGCCTCGCTGACAGCTTTTCGGCGCCGCGTCGGAGCGTTCATCGGCGGGTTCGAGGCGGGGCTTGCCAACCGGCGACTGAAAGGATTCCAGCCGAGCCGGGCGCATCTCAACACCCTGATCGCCGCGGCCGGTCCCGACATCACGGCGCGCGCCCGCTGGCTCGTGCGCAACAACGGCTATGCTGCCAACGCGATCGAGAGCTGGGCCGGCAATGTGGTCGGCGCCGGCATCAAGCCGTCGTCGATGATCTCGGATTCCGAGCTCAAGGCTCAGGTCCAAAAACTCTGGCTCGACTGGACCGATGAGGCCGATGCCGAGGGTTTCACCGATCTCTACGGTCTGCAACGCCGTGCCGCACGCGAGGTGTTCATCGCGGGCGAGGTGTTCTTTCGCTTCCGGCCGCGGCGGCCGCAGGACGGACTCACTGTGCCGCTGCAGCTGCAGATGCTGCCCTCGGAAATGCTGCCGCTCAATCGCAACGAGACGGTTCCTGGCGGCAATGTCATCCGCCAAGGGATTGAATTCGATGCGATCGGGCGTCGCGTCGCGTACCATTTCCTGCGGCGGCACCCGGGCGACTTCACTGATCCGGGTCTGGCTAGCGACATCGTGCGCGTGCCTGCGTTCGAGGTCGTGCACGTCATCGACCCGGTCGATGCCGGCCAGCACCGGGGCATATCGCGCTTTGCCGCAGGCATTGTGAAGCTGTTTCTGCTCGACCAGTACGACGACGCCGAACTCGACCGGAAGAAGGTCGCGGCAATGCACGCGCTCTTCATCACGACGCCTGCGCCGGCCGAGCCGCTCGATGCCGCGGAAGGTCGCGACGAGAACGACGAGCGCACGATCGACCTCCAGCCGGGACAAATCACGATGCTGGAGCCGGGCGAGGAGGTGCAGACCTCCGCGCCAGCGGATTCGGGCCAGACCTACGAGCCGTTCCAGTATCGCACATTGCTGCAGGTCTCGGCGGCGCTGGGCGTGCCCTATGCGTACCTCTCGAACGACATGCTCAAGGCCAACTATTCGAACTCACGCCTGGCACTGCTCGAATTCCGCCGGCGGATCGAGGCCTATCAGCATGCCGTGGTGGTCTGGCAGCTTTGCCGCCAGGTGTGGGCGCGCTGGATGGACACCGCGGTGCTCGCGGGCGCACTCGATCTTCCGGACTACGACCAGCGTCGGCGCGAGTACCTGGCCTGCGGATGGCTGCCGCCGAAGTGGGACTGGGTCGATCCGCTCAAGGATGCCCGCGCCGAGATCGAGCAGATCGATGCAGGGCTCAAGAGCCGCACGCAGGCGCTCGCCGAACGCGGCTACGACGCCGAGCAGGTGGACACCGAGATTGCCGCGGACAAGGCGCGCGAGCAGTCGCTTGGGCTGAATTTCCAATCGGCGGCAGGATCGGCGCCGCTGCCGGCCGATACATCATCTCTCGGAGAAGCGAACAACGCCAATGGTTGATCTTCCGCACCTGGCGTCCCGCGTGTTCGGGACGCCATTGATGATTGCGCGCGCCAAGCTCGAAATCATTCTCGGTGTGCTCGCGCCTCGTCTCTCTGGCGGTGCCCTGGAGGTGGTCGATCCGGAAAGCGATCCGCCGGCGCTCACCTCGATCACCGTTGAGAGGATCGCGGTGGTTTCGGTGATCGGGACCCTTGTCAGTCGCTCGGGCTATCTCGACGCAGCGAGCGGGCTTCAGTCCTACGGAGAGATCAGCGACGCGCTCGCTTCCGCGATGGATGACCAGACGGTGCGCGGCGTCATTCTCGACGTCGACTCACCCGGCGGCGAGGTCGGCGGCCTGTTCGATTTGGTCGAGCAAATTGGTGTCATCAGGAGCGCCAGCTCAAAGCCGCTCTGGGCCGTCGCCAACGAGAGCGCACTATCGGCCGCTTACGCCATCGCGAGCACAGCTGATCGGGTCTACGTCACCCGCACCGGCGAGGTCGGCTCGATCGGCGTGGTTGCGGTCCATGTCGATGAGAGCGGGGCGGATGCGAAAGCAGGCCTCGCCTGGACCTTCGTGTTTGCCGGCGAGCGCAAGGTCGATGGCAACGCGCACGAGCCGCTTTCGGAACGTGCCCGCGCAACGATTCAGGCCGATGTCGACCGGCTTTACGCCGAATTTTGCGCGCTGATCGCTGCCAATCGCGGGCTGCCCGTTGAAACGGTGCGTGGCACGAACGCAGCAATCTATCGCGGTGAGCTCTCAGTCCGCGCCGGTCTCGTCGACCGCCTCGGCACCCTCGATCTCGCCATTGCCGAAATGGCCGCCGAACTCGACCGCGCTGCGTCAGCGCCGCGCCCCACCGTCATCCCCACACCCAACAGGAGCCTCTCCATGGCAACGACCGAGACCGAACAGATTGACGATCAACCGAAGCAGCCGCCGCAGTCGATTCCAGCGGCGCCGGCACCGGCGGAGGCTCCCCCCGATCCTGCGCCGTCGGCAGTTGCCGCGGGACCTGCGCCCGATGCGAGCACGGCCGAGAAGCTGCGCGCGGAGTTTGCCGAGATCGCCGCAATCGCGACGCAAGCGGCGCGCCTTGGCGTTACGGTCGACGCGGCGGACGCCATGCGCAAGGGCATCTCGGCCGACGCGCTGCGCCGCTCGGTGCTCGACGCGCTCGCCGCGCGTGCCGAGGCGACGAGCGTGATTGCCGCGGCGCCGTCCACCCCAACCGCAGGTGATAGCCCGATCGTGCGGCGCGCGAAGGAACGCGCCGCCGCGGCCCGCACCTGATCAACATAAGGAGCATCTGACATGCCCACGCTCACCATGGCGCCGACGCTTGGCGACCTGCTGAAATACGAGATGAACGGCAACTACAGCCGCGAGACAGTGACGCTCAAATCCGGCACGAACTACGCGCTCGGCTCCGTGCTCGGCAAGATCACGGCCTCGGGCAAGTACCGGCTCTCGCCGAACGCCCAGGTCGTCGGCGACGAAGGAGCGGAGACTGCCGTGGCGGTCCTGCTCGAAGCGGTCGATGCCACGGCTACCGACAAGACTGGTCTCGTGGTCGCACGCGGCCCGGCGATCCTATCCAAGGCGGCGCTCGTGTTCGACGCCTCGGTCGACGACAACACGAAAAAGGCAGCGAAGGACACTCAGCTTTCCGCTGCCGGTATCGTGCCGCGCGACACCGCCTGATTCGCTTCCACTCCAACCAGAACTTCACATCGGGCCTCGACGGAAATCTCCGTCGAGGCCCGCAGCATTTTCAAGGAGACTCGACCCCATGGCCCCGATGATCAATCCCTTCGACGCGGGTGGCTACACGCTCGCCGAGATGACCCAAGCCATCAACATTCTGCCCAACATCTACACCCGCCTCGGCGAGATGGGCCTGTTCCGCTTCGAGGGCATCACCCAGCGTAGCGTCATCATCGAGCAGGCCGAGGGCGTGCTGAACCTGCTCCCCACCGTGCCGCTCGGAGGGCCGGCAACTGTCGCCAACCGCGATACCCGCTCCATGCGCTCGTTCACGGTGCCCTGGATTCCGCACGACGATGTGATCACCCCGCAGGACATCCAGGGCGTGCGCGGGTTCGGCGTGGCGGACGCCGCCGACCCGCTCGCGACCGTCATGGAACGCAAGCTTACCCGCATGCGCGCCAAGCATGCGCAGACCCGCGAATACATGGAGATCAATGCCCTGCGCGGCGTCGTCAAGGACGGCGCCGGCACCGAACTCTACGACTACTTCGACGAGTTCGGCCTCGCCCAGCAGTCGGTCGACTTCGTGCTCGGTACCGGCACCACGAATGTCCAGGCCAAGTGCCGCGAGGTGCTGCGCGACATCGAAACCGAGCTCAAAGGCGAGACCATGAACGGCGTGCTGGCGTTGGTCAGCCCCGGCTTCTTCGACAAGCTGATTGGTCACGCCAAGGTGGAGGATGCCTACAAGTACTTCTCCTCAACCGGCGCGCAGCCGCTGCGCGAGGATACCCGCCGGCGCTTCCCGTTCGCCGGCATTGTGTTTGAGGAATACAACGCAACCGTCACGCTCTCGACCGGCGCGACCGAGACGCTGGTTCCTGCGGGGGAAGGAATCGCCTTCCCGCTCGGCACCATGGACACCTTCGTGACCTATGGGGCGCCTGCGAACCTGATCGAGACCGTCAACACAATGGGCCTGCCGATCTATGCCCGGCAGATCGCGCGCCAGGACGGCAGCGCCATCGATGTGAAGACCGAGGCCTCGCCGCTGCCGGTGAACAAGCGGCCGCGCCTTGCGGTCAAGATTCTCACCAGCAACTGAACGATGGATGCGTTCGCCGCGGCCACCGACGCGCTGTTTGCCGATCCAAACATGGCCCGCGACGCCACTTGGCGCGCGGGCGGCGTGGGCGCCGGAACCAGTGCACGGGTCATCACGCGGCGGCCGGACCAGGTTGTCGGTTTCGGCGATAGCCGGGCGATTCTGCCGACCACGCTGATCGACGTGCGCCGGTCGGAGGTCTCAGAGCCCGCGAGCGGCGATACCGTCGAGATCGAAAACGAAATCTTCGAGGTCATCGCGACGCCGACTCTCGACAGCCTGCGGCTCGTGTGGACCTGCGAAGCTGCACATCCTGCATAACCCATGCGTTTCACGCTCAAGACCGACGACCTCGCGAAGGGCTTGAGTGACGCCGAAGGGGATGCGGCGCGTTCCGTCACCAGTGCCATGCGGGAGGCGACCGAAGGCCTGAAGGGCGATCTTCGGGCCGATGTGGTCGACGCCGGCCTCGGACAGCGTCTCGCCAACACCTGGCGCGGCAAGACCTATCCGGAAGGCGGCGTCAGTCTCGAAGCAGCGTCCTTCGTCTGGTCGAAGGCGCCCAACATCGTCGATGCGTTCGATCGCGGTGTGACCATCAAGTCAAGCCGCGGTTTCTGGCTCGCAATCCCGACCCCGGCCGCAGGCCTGAAGGGCTTGAGCGCGACCGGCGGCATGAAGCGGATCACGCCGGGCGGCTGGGAGCGGCGCACAGGCATGCGGTTGCGGTTTGTCTATCGCCGCGGGCGACCGTCGCTGCTCGTCGCCGACAATGCGCGGCTGAGCAAGAAGGGGCTGGCAAGACCGAATATCGGGCGCACTCGCGCCGGTGCGCAGTTCACCCGCTTGAAAGGCCGCTCGACCGTGGTGGTGTTCATCCTGGTGCCGCAGGTCACGTTGCAAAAGCGGCTCGACATCGCGAGCGCGGCTCGGCGTTGGGCTGATCGCGTCCCGGGCCTGCTCGCGAGTCATTGGAGATGATGGTGGATCACAAGAGAATTGCGGTCTTCATGACGCTCCTGTCGTTCGCCTTCATTGCTTCGGTTCTCGTGGCGACAGCACGATGACCAGCCGACGAGAACAGGTGCTCGACGCGATCAGGGCGCTGGTCACGTCCGCGCTGCCGAACGCTGACGTTAAGCGTAACCTGGCCAAACCGGAGCGCATCCCGCCCGGCGGGCTTGCGATCATCCGCGATGGCGATCCGGGCGAGCCGGAAGTCATCCTGTCGCCGCTCGTTTACGTCTACTCCCACCGCATCCCGATCGAGCTCGCCGCCTACGAAACGTCGAGCGAAACCCGCGAACGGGTACTCGACGCCATGCTCGGTGCGATTGGGAGTGCGGTCGTGTCCAACCGGACGCTGGGCGGGCTCTGCGATTTCATCGAGGCCGAGGCGCCGGCGACAGACGATATCGAAACCGCAGGTGCGCGGGCTGGCCGTTGGGCGGACATGGTCATTGTGGCCATCTACGGCACGCCCGATCCGCTGAACTGACTTCTCAAATTTTCGGAGATTTGCGATGGCGCTGCCGCGGTCGCTGCCGCCGGCTGCATGCGTGCGCGAATTGCTCCACTACGACCCCGAAACAGGACGCTTCACGTGGCGCTCTGGCCAGAAGGCCGGAAGGGCTGCTGGATCGATCGGTGGGCGCTACGTGCAAATCATGATCGGCAAAAAGAACTACCTGGCCCATCGTCTGGCATGGCTCTACGTGCATGACAGTCCGCCACTGGAGGAGATCGATCACGTCAACGGCGATCCGCGCGATAACCGGATCAATAATTTGCGGCTCGCATCCAAATCCCAGAATGCTCAAAACCAAAGGCGTAGCGCGAAGAACTCATCAGGACACAAGGGCGTCTCCTGGAGCACGCACAAGCAGCGCTGGCGGGCTGCGATCAAGGTAGGCAGTCGAAACGTTCATCTCGGTTACTTCCGCGATTTAGCGATGGCGGCCGAGGCGTATCGCTGCGCCGCTGTCAGCCATTTCGGTGGCTTCGCGCGCGCAGCTTAAGCACGCGCGCGCCAATCATTCAAAAACAGGAGTGACAAATGGCACGAGCCCGAGGGGCCAACGCATCCATGGCCGCTGCATTCGAGACCACCTACGGCACCGCACCGGTTGCCGGTTACAAGAAGCTGCCGTTCGTCTCTTCAGCACTCGGCGACGAGCAGAACCTGATCGCAAGCGACCTCCTGGGTTACGGCCGCGAGCCGCTGCCGCCGAGCCGGGACGTGGTGAACAACGACGGCGACGTTGTCGTGCCGGTTGATCTGCGTAACTTCGGGTATTGGCTGAAGCTCCTGATGGGCGCCCCGACCTCGGTCGACAACTCCGGTGTCATTACCCACACGTTCGTCTCGGGCGCGCTGACGCTCCCGTCCATGGCAATCGAGATCGGCATGCCCGAAGTTCCAAGCTTCGGCATGAACGTCGGCGTCCGCGCCAACACCATGAAGATTCAGCTGCAGCGGTCGGGGCTCCTCAACGCCACCATGAGCCTGATCGCGCAGGGCGAAACCAAAGCGGGAGTGTCCGCTGCAGGATCGCCAAGCGAAGCTGCGATCGAGCGCTTCTCCCAGTTCATGGGCGAGATCAAGCGCAACGGCACCGCGCTCGGCCACATCGTGTCGGCGGAACTCACCTACATGAACAATCTCGACAAGGTCGAGGTCATTCGTCCCGACGGGCGCATCGAGGACGCCGACCCGGCGATGGTCGCTGTGACCGGCAGCGTCAACGTGCGGTTCGCCGACACCGTGCTGCTCGATCAGGCGACCTCGGGCGATCCGTGCGAGCTTTCGTTCGGCTGGGTGATCGACGCCGACAATTCGCTGCTGTTCACCGTGCACAGCGCGTTCCTGCCGAAGCCCAAGACGCCGATCCAGGGGCCCGGCGGCATCCAAGCGGCGTTCGCCTGGCAGGCCGCCAAGGACCCGACCCTGCTCAAGACCTGCACCGCGGTGCTGATCAACGACGTCGCCGCTTACTGACAAATAGGATTCCGAACATGACCAAGGCGAAATCCAAGGCGTCGGCCAATGCCGCGCCCCGCTCGAATGCGCCGATGCTCAAGCTCAATACGGACCGCGCGTCGGTCTGGCTTGATCTCGTTCCCGGCGTGCGTGTGCAGTTCCGGCCGATTACGGTCGCCGCGATCCTGCTCGCGCGCACCGCCGCTGCCGATGTACTGCGCGCCGGCGGCGACGACGCAATGGTCAAGGCAGGCGTCGCGTTCACGAGCTCGCTCGCGCATTCGGGCATTGCTGCCTGGGAGGGCATTGGCGACGCCGACGGCAATCCGGTTGAGCCGAGCAAGGAGACGATCGACGCGGCGCTTGAACTATGGCCGGTGTTCGACGCCATTGACCGGCTCTACGTCGGACCCGTGCTGATCCAGGACGCAGAAAAAAACGTCTGATCGCTCTCGCCGAATGGCACTTCGGCGGGGGCGAAGGCTATTGCGCGGCCTGCCCGGAATCGTGCGCCGGCTGTCCGTATCTCGAACACGCGCCACAGACGGCGGACGGCATTGCGGCCTGGGCGGTGCTCAAGCGCGCAGCCGGACAGGTCCGCGCCGTCATGGGTGGCGTCTACGCGGTCGATTTCGCGGCGGTGCTGCTGCTCGCCGACGCCATGGGCGCGCTCAGTCCGCTGCTCGTCGAACTCCTCCCCGAGATCGAGCCGATCATCGTTCGGGCCTACGGCCGGAATAACGAATGAGCACCACACAGGTCTCGATCCGCCTGGGCGTCGAGGGCAAGGCTGACGTCAAGCGCGCCTTCGACGAGGTCGGCAAGGCCGGGCAAGACGCGTTCCGCGGCGTTGCGGCCGACATGGACGCAACGGGTGCCGCCACCGATCGGCAGACCCAGCGGCTCCAGCGTCTGGCGGAAGCTGCGCGACAGGCGGGCGCCGCCGACCAGTCGCAGCGCAGTTTCAACCAGGTCCTGGGCGTTGATACCGCGCAGCCCAAGTCGGCACGCGAGTCGGCCGCAGTTTTCGAGGAAACCGCTCGGGCCGCCGAGGACCTGGAGGCCAGAACCTCGGCGCTGCGAGCGCAGATCGATCCGCTCGGGACGGCGCAAAAGAAGCTCAACACCGACGTCGCCGAAGCGGGCTCGCTGTTCAAGGCCGGCGCCATTACGCAGTCCGAGCATGCGGCGGCGGTCGCGCTCGCCAACAGCCGCTACAAGGAGGCCGCCTCCGTCATCGAGAAATACGGCGGCAGCGCAGCACTCTCCACGAATCAGGTCCTGATCCTGGGGTCGGCTGCGCGTCACACGGTTGACGCGCTGATCTCCGGGCAGAGCCCGATGCGGGTTCTGACCGTCGAGGGTATCAAAGCCTCTGCGGCCTTGGGCGAAGGCGGCCTCGGTGGACTGCTCCAGGGTGTCTGGAAGGGTCTCACGGGCCTGATCTCGCCCACCATGGCGGTGGTCGCCGGTATCGCGGCGATCGGCGCTGCGGTCGGCTACTCCTATTATCGCTACATCGAGTCGCAGAAGGAGCTCGAAGTCGCGCTTGGCGGCACCGGCCGAGCCGCCGGCGCCACCGTCGGCCAGATTGAGCGCATTGCCGAACGATCGGCGTCGACGGCCGGCGTGTCGGTCGCCGCGGCCCGCGAGATGGAGGCCGCGTTCCTGCAGACCGGCAGGATCGCCGTCTCGAATTTCGAAGGGCTGATCAAGGTTGCCAAGAACTACGCCGCGACCACCGGCACCGATGTCGCGACCGCCGCCAAAGAGCTCGCAAGCGCATTCGCCGATCCGATCAAGGGCGCCGATGCGCTCAACGCCAAGCTCAATTTCCTCGATGACCGGACCCGGCAATACGTTCGCACGCTTGCCGATCACAACGATCGCACCGCCGCGCAGCGCGTCCTGCTCGAGGCGCTCAAGGGAAGCCTGATCAATGCGGCCGATGCCACCACGGCGCTTGGCCGCGCCTGGGACTTTGTCGGGCGAATGGCATCGAATGCCTACGACGCGATGGGCCGCGCGATCTCGCGGGTGCTGGACGGTGCCCCGATCGAGGAGCGGCTCAAGGAGCTGCAGCAGGAGCGCGCCCGCCTGCAGGCGCTGATCGAGAACCCGCCGACCCGCTTTGCCGCCCAGGCGCGCAACTTCAACACGCGGATGCTGGCACAGGTCGACGCCGAGATCGCCAAGATCGAAGCCAAGCTCAACACGATCGAGCAGCGCGCCAAGGAAGCCAAGGCGAACGAGCTCTCGGTCCGCGCCGGCACGGTGGCGCGCGATCTCACTCCGGGCTTCGAAGAGTTGCAGACGCTGCGGGCACGCGAAGCGCAGATTCGCACCGCGCTCGGTGATCCGCTCGCGAAGCAAAAGGTCGCCGATCTCAGACAGGTCGAGACCGCCTATGATGCGGTCACCCGCGCGATCCAGACCTGGCTCGATCCGGCCGAGAAAGCCCGCCGTCTCGACGAGCTGGAAATCCAGGCCCTTGCCGCCAAGACCCCGGCCCAGAAGGCGGCCATCGCCGAAGAGCGGCGCCGGCTGGAACTCGCCGGGCAGGCGATCCCGGTCGCCATTGCAGAAGCTGATATCACCCGGGCCGGCGCCAAGGCGCGCGCCGAGGCAACGCAGGCGCTGATCGACCAGGCGCGGGTCCTCGACGTCAACACCAAGGCGACGCTTGGCCTCGCCGACGCTTGGCTCAAGGGCGCCGCGGCTGCCCAGCAGGCCGAAGTCCGCCGCAAGGCGCTGACTGAGGCGGTGCAAAATGGCGTCGATGTCGAGAGCCGCGCCCGCGATCTGCTGCGCGAGCAGATCGCTGAACAGGCGGCGCAATCGGCCAAGTCCGTCAACGACCTCGGGGCCGAGGCTGCGGCGCAGCGGCGGCTTAATGACGCCGTTTTTGCCGGCCGGCTTTCGACCGAGCAGGCACAGCGGCAGATGCAGGTCGAGCAGGCGCTGCGGCCGCTCATCATCGCGCAATCGCTCGCCGAGGGCGATGCCAAGGCGACACTCGGCCGAGTCATCGATGCGCTGCGCGGCGCCTATGCCCGGCTCCATGGCGAGCAAGCGCGCGCCGCGGCACTGCAGACGCTGGAGAACCAGCGCAACCAGGTCGAGCTATTACAGAAGCAGATCAACCTCGCCGGCATTGGCGAATCCCAGCGCGCCGTCATCATCGCCCAGCTGCAGGCCGAGCAGCAGCTCCGCCAGAAGGGCATCGACCTCGCCAGCGCCGAAGGCCAGGCGATCCTTGCCAATGCGGCCTACATCGAGCGCCTCAACCAGTCGCTCGCCCGCTCGCAAGGCGCCATGCAGTCCTTGCAGAGTATGACGGATACGACCTTCAATCATTTCGCGGACCTGATCGTCCAAGGCAAGCTTGACTGGAAATCCTGGGCCGATGCGGGACGCGCAGCTCTTGCCGACATCGAGAAGGAAATCCTGAAACTCGCGGTGCTCAATCCGCTCAAGAACTTCCTGTTCGGTACCAATCTCACCACGCTCGGAGATGTCGGGGGGCTGCTCGGTGGGATATTGAAGGGGTTCAAATTCCACGAGGGCGGCCTCGTCGGACTGGACGGAAGGGCAGCGGTTGTTCCGGCCTCCGTATTCCGTGGGGCGCCGCGTTTCCACGACGGCGCGTTCCTGTCTCCCGATGAGGTGCCGGCAATCCTGCAGCGCGGCGAGCGGGTGCTCAGCCGCGACGAGGCGCGAACCTACGGCGCGCGTGGCGCAATGCCGGTCGCCCCCGTGGTCAACGTGACGATCCAGACCCCGAGCCCGGCCGCGTTCCAAACGAGCCGCACCCAGGTCGCCTCCGACCTCGCGCGCGCGGTGCGGATGGGCATGCGCGGAAGCTGAGAAAATGCCCCTGCCGTTCCGCGACATCTCGTTCCCGCCCTATGTGGCGCGCGGGGCGACCGGGGGACCGTCATTCTCGACCAACGTGGTGACGCTCGCTTCCGGCGCCGAAGAGCGCAACGTCCTGTGGGCCAACGCGCGCGGCAAATGGAACATCTCGACCGGCATCCGCACGCGCGAGCAGATGCTCGATGTGATCGCGTTCTTTCATGTCGTGAAGGGCCGGGCCTATTCGTTCCGCTTCAAGGACTGGAACGATTACGACGCCGCCGACCAGCTCATGGTCGAGATCACGCCGACCGTCTGGCAACTGGTCAAGCGTTACGACATCGGCGGATTCCAGCATGTCCGCACCATCACCAAGCCGGTGGTCGGGACGGTTATCGTGAAGGTCGGTGGTTCACCGGTTATGCCGGCCGGCATTGATTACCTAACCGGCCAGGTCACCTTGGCGTCGGCGCCCGGTTCGAATCCGACTGCAAGTTTCGAATTCGACGTACCGGTGCGTTTCGACACCGACCACCTGCCGGTGCAGGCGAACGCCTTCGACCAGCAGGTGGTCTCGCAGATCGACCTCGTCGAGGTCCGCGAATAGGGGCCAAACTCAAGCATGCGCGACCTGTCAACCTCGATGCGAGACAAACTCGCAAGCGGGCTCACCACATTTTGCCATTGCTGGCTGCTGCAGCGGACCGATGGCGTGAAGATCGGATTCACCGACCACGATGAGGACCTGACGTTCGACGGTGTGACTTACGAGGGGCTTGCCGGCATGACGGCGTCGGCCGTCACGCAGACGCTCGCGCTCAACGTCGACACGATGGACATCGCGGGAGCGCTGCAGAGCGACCATCTGAACGAATCCGATCTGGCCGCGGGCCTCTACGACAATGCATCCCTCACGCTGTTCTTGGTCGACTGGACCGATGTGAATGACCGCGACATCGTGTTCTGCGGTTCGGTCGGGGAGATTTCGCGGGGGCTCAACGCGTTCACGACCGAGATGCGGGGCCTTTCGCATGCGCTCAACCAGGAGCGCGGCCGACTTTACCAGCGCTCGTGCGACGCCGACCTCGGCGATGCCCGCTGCACCGTCGATCTCCCCTCGCCTACCTACAAAGGCAGCGGCACGGTCGACGGTGTCGCCACCAATCACACGTTCTCGGCAAGCGGGCTCGACGGCTACCAAGATGGCTGGTTCACCGGCGGCAAGGTGACGTGGCTGACCGGCGCCAATGCCGGGGCGATCATGGAAATCAAATTCCATGTCAACAACGGCGCCGAGGTCTCGTTTGAGCTCTGGGAGACCATGCCGTTCGACATCGCGATCGGCGACACCTTCGCGGTGACGGCTGGCTGCGACAAGAGCCTCGCCACCTGCCGCGACCGCTTCAACAACGTCCCGAACTTTCGCGGCTTCCCCTACATCCCCGGAAACGACGCCGTGACGAGCTATGCCAACACCGGAGACGCCAACGATGGCGGATCAAAAGTCGGCGGCCAAGGTTAGCCGCGGCGAGATCGTCGCCGAAGCCCGCTCCTGGATCGGCACGCCGTATCGGCACCAGGCTTCGCTCAAGGGCGCCGGCGCCGACTGCCTCGGGCTCATTCGTGGCGTCTATCGCGTGTTCTGCGGGCCAGAGAAAGAGCCGATCGCGCCCTATTCGCCCAACTGGGCCGAGGAGACCGGGCAGGAGACCTTGCGCGATGCGGCGTGCCGGCACCTCGTCGAGATCGATGCGGTGCCGTTCCGCGATGATGAGCCGCTGCGCGATGGCGACGTGATTCTGATCCGCGTCCGGGACCGCGGACCCGCCAAGCATGCTGCCATCGTCTCGGGCCCGGACACGATCATCCATGCCTACGATCGGCACGCGGTGGCCGAGAACGCGCTGCCGGCTGCCTGGCGGCGGCGTATCGCCTACGCGTTCCAGTTTCCGGGCGTGGCGGACTGACCGATGGCTCAGCTTGTGCTGTCGATCGCCGGCTATGCGGTCGGCGGTCCGATCGGCGCGCTGGTCGGCGCCTTTGCGGGCGGCTTCATTGACCAGAAGCTCTTTGCGCCGGGACCGATCCAGAACCAGGAGGATGGTCCGCGACTCACAAACCTGTTTGTCACCTCCTCAAGCGAGGGGGCCGCGGTCCTTCGCGTTTACGGCCGCATGCGTGTGAGCCCGCAGATGATCTGGGCGACCAATTTTCGGGAGGTCGTGACCACGACCACCCAGACCCAGGGCGGCGGCGGCAAGGGCGGCGGTGGTGGCGGGCAGACCATCACCACGACCACCACGACCTACACTTATTACGTCTCGTTCGCGCTCGGACTGTGCGAGGGCCCGATCGTCGACATCGGCGGGGTCTGGGCTGACGGCAAGCCACTCGACATGTCGCAGTTCACCTGGCGGCTCTACAAGGGCGACCAAGCCCAAGGCGCCGACCCGAAGATCGAGGCGGTCGAGGGCTCAGGCAACGTGCCGGGCTTTCGCGGGCTTGCCTATCTCGTGTTCGAGGAGATGCCGGTCGAGAAATTCGGCAACCGCATCCCGCAGATCACCGTCGAGGTGATCCGCCGGCCCACCGCCAATGGCGTCCGCCTCGAGGATATCCTCACCGGCGTCACGCTCATTCCAAGCCTCGGCGAGTTCGCCTATGCGACCGACACCGTCTATCGCGACGACGGCTTCGGACACACCATTGCGGAGAACCGCCACGGCAGCATCGGCAAGGCCGACTTTCTGGTCTCGCTCGATCAGCTGCAATCGTCCGCGCCGAACATCGATACAGTGTCACTCGTGGTCGCCTGGCACGGCACCGATCTTCGCTGCGGCAATTGCGAGATCAAGCCGAAGATCGAGTTCGCCGCCAAAGCCAATACGCCGTGCAGCTGGCAGGTCTCCGGGATTACCCGTGGCAGCGCCGATGTGGTTTCCTCCGACAGCTTCGGTCCGCTGCTCGGCGGCGCACCGGCCGACCGCTCGATCGTGCAAGCCATTACGGAGCTCAAGGCGCGCGGCTTCCGCGTCGTGCTCTACCCATTCGCGATGATGGACGTCCCGGCGGGCAACAGCCTGCCGAACCCGTACAGCGATAACGCCGCGACCAACGGACAGCCGCCTTTCCCCTGGCGCGGCCGGATCACCTGCTCGCCGGCGCCGGGCTACGCCGGCACCGTCGACAAGACCGCGACCGCCGCGACCCAGGTGGACGCGTTCTTCGGCAGCGCCGCGCCGTCCGATTTCGGCGCCTGGAACGGCGACACCATTCCGTACAGCGGGCCGGCCGAATGGTCGTACCGACGCTTCATCCTGCACTATGCCAAGCTCGCGGTCGCGGCCGGCGGCGTTGATGCCTTCCTGATCGGTTCCGAGATGGTCGCGCTCAACGCGGTTCGATCGAGCGCGTCGGCGTTCCCGGCGGTCTCGAAACTGGTCGCGCTCGCGGCCGACGTGAAGGCCATCGTCGGCGCCGGATGCAAGGTGGGCTACGCGGCGGACTGGAGCGAATACGCGAACTTTCGGCCAAGCGACGGCTCGAACGACGTCTACTTCCATCTCGATCCGCTGTGGGCGAGCGCGAACATCGATTTTGTCGGCGTCGACAATTACATGCCGCAGTCCGACTGGCGCTCGGGGCGGCTTCACCTCGACGCCGAGGCCGGCGCGCCGTCGATCTACGACCAGGGTTACCTGCAAGGTAATATCGAGGGCGGCGAGCTATTCGACTGGTTCTATGCATCAAGCGCCGACCGCAAGACGCAAACCCGAACTACGGTGACGGACGGCGCCTATGGCAAGCCGTGGGTGTTCCGCTACAAGGACTTTCATAGCTGGTGGGCCAACCAGCACTACGACCGACCAGGTGGTGTCGAGAGCGGCTCGCCGACCGCCTGGGTGCCGCAAGGCAAACCGATCTGGTTCACCGAGTTCGGTTGCCCGGCGATCGACAAGGGCAGCAACCAGCCCAACGTCTTCTATGATCCGAAATCGTCGGAAAGCTTCTATCCCTATTTCTCGACCGGGCGGCGCGACGACCTGATCCAGCGCGCCTTCCTTGAAGCACACCTGACCTATTGGGAGCCGGCGAACGGCCATAACCCCACGTCCGCGGTCTACGGCGGCCCGATGATCGATCGCGCCTCGATGTGGGCCTGGACCTGGGACGCGCGGCCCTATCCGCAGTACCCGAACAGTTCGCTGGTCTGGCGCGACGGTCCGAACTGGCGCCGCGGCCATTGGCTCACCGGCCGGCTCGGTCTCGTCACGCTTGCGGATGTCGTTGCAGAGATCTGTGCAGGTCTTGGCGTCTCGATCGACGTGTCCGGCATCAACGGCATTGTCCGCGGCTATCTCATCGACAAGGTCATGAGCCCGCGCTCGGCGCTCGGGCCGCTGATGCAGCTCTATTTCTTCGATGCCTGCGAGTCGAGCGGCCTGATCAAGTTCGTGCAGCGCGGCGGCTCGGCGGTCGAGACGTTTGTGCTTGATCAGCTGATCGACACCGGCAGCGACAGCAAGGGTCTCTACAGCCTAACCCGGGCGCAGGAGACAGAGCTGCCGCGGACCGTACACCTGCAATTCCTCGATCCCGACAACGACTTCCAGGCGGCTGACGTTTATGCGCGGCGGCTGCGCGGATCGAGCGAAAAGACCATCGAACTGCAGCCCGCGATCGTGTTCGACTTTGCCGAAGCGCAAGGCATTGTCGATGCGCTGCTGGTCGATGCCTGGGTGATGCGAGAGCGCGCCGAGCTCACGCTGCCGCCGTCGGCCTTTGCGATCGAGCCGACCGATGTCGTTTATCTCGACCTCAACGGCCGCATTTTCGAGATGCGGGCCGACTCGATCGGCTTCGAATACAGCCGACCCGCCAAGCTCGTCCGCACCGACGAGGCGACCTACGGCACCTCGGATGGTCCGCCGCCCACGCGGCAGCCCAAGCCCGTCACCGAGCCCGGGCCGGCACTCCTTGAGATCATGGACTTGCCGATCCTGACGCCGACAGAAGTGGCGGGCGTCCCGCGCCTCGCCGCCTATGCCGAGCCATGGGCGCGGGTGAACGTGTTCCGCTCGCCCACGACCAGCGGCTACCTGCTCGACCAGCTTGTCATCAACCGCTCGACCATCGGCAGGACGCTGTTCGACTTCTATTCCGGACCGCTCTGGAACTGGGACATGGCGAATAGCCTCACTGTCCAGATTCCGTCGACCCAGGGGCTCTCGTCGCTCGATGATTTGTTCGTGCTCGCCGGCGGCAACACCTGCGCGATCCGCAACGCCGACGGCCAGTGGGAAATCCTGCAGTTCGCGACCGCAGAGCTGATCGCCGCGGATCAATACAAGCTGACGCGGCTGCTGCGCGGCCAACTCGGCAGCGAATACGCTATGCGCGATCCGGTCGCTGCCGGCGCGCCATTCGTGGTGCTCGACAGCACCGTCATGCAGTCGTCGATCGCGGTCACGGAGCGGCATAACCCCTGGAACTGGAAATGGGGTCCGTCAACCAAGACCATCGACGATCCAACCTACCAGGTCACCTCGTTTACCTTCGATGGCGTCGGCTTGCGTCCGTACAGCCCAGTCCAGCTTGCCGGCATACGCAACCTGAGCACGTTCGATTGGACACTCAGCTGGATTCGCCGCACGCGCATCGACGGCGACAACTGGGAAGCGCCCGACGTGCCGCTCGGCGAAGAAGTCGAGCTCTACGACGTGGACATCATCAACATCGGCTCTGGTTCGGTCGTCCGCACCGCCCGCGTGAGCCAACCAAGCTTCGCTTACACCTCGGCGATGCAGGTCGCCGATTTCGGCAGCAACCAGGTGCAAGTGAAATTCACCGTCTACCAGGTCAGCCTCGCCTACGGGCGCGGCACCAGCGCGACCAGAACGGTTCCATAAATGATCGATACGCCCCACCTCGGCATGCCGCTGATCGCGGCAAGCCAGTCGCAGAAGCACGTCACCCACAACCAGGCGATCGTGATCCTCGATTCGATCGTCATGTTGTCGGTGATCGATTCGACGCACACGGCACCGCCCGGCTCACCGGCGGAAGGCGACCGCTACAAGGTCGCGTCCGGCGCGACCGGCGTTTGGGCCACGTGGGACCTCAATGTCGCGCTCTACACCAACGGCCAGTGGGTGAAGCTCACGCCCCGGAAGGGCTGGACCTGTTTCGACGAGGCAACCGGGGCACTGACGGTCTGGACCGGGTCGGCCTGGACCGACTTCGGGACGGCCGGCGGCTATCTCACGCTGACCGGCGCCGGCAACGGCACATTGACCAAGCTCGGCATCCTGACGGCCGCCGACAACACCAACCGGCTGGCGCTCAAGTCCAACGCGGCGCTCTTCAGCCACGACGATGTAACGCCAGGCACCGGCGACATGCGGATCGTGCTGAACAAAAGCGCTGCCGGCAAGGATGCAGCGTTCAACTTCCAGGACGGGTTCAGCACGCGCGCCCTGTTCGGCCTGCTCGGCGACGACAACTTTACCATCAAGGTTTCACCCGACGGCTCGACCTTCAAGACCGCGATCGTGATCGATAAGAGCAACGGTCACATCGGCATCAACGGCTCGCCCGACTCCAACAACTGGCTCGCGGTCAATGCCGACGGCGTCCTGTTCAACAAGGATGCCTCCGGCGACATGCGAGTCACCATCAACAAGAGCGCGGCCGGAAAGGACGCGGGCTTTACGCTGCAGGACAATTTCAGCACGCGGGCGCTGTTTGGGCTCCTTGGCGACGACAATTTCACCATCAAGGTCACGCCGGACGCCTCGACTTTCTACACGGCGCTGACGATCGACAAGAGCAGCGGCAAGATCGATCACACGCAAGGTGCCAAGTTCTCGGCCTACGTGAATTTCGACGACTATCACGCGGCGGGCGCCTGGGCGAAGATCGGCTTCAACAACGCCAACCACAACGACCAGAACGCATTCAGCGCAGCGAACAGCAATTTCGTGGCGCCGGTCGTGGGCTATTACCTCTTCGGCGCCCACTTTGTGTTCAAGAAGAACGCGACGCTGCCGAGCGAGGTCGATCTCGCCTTCTATCTCAACGGATCGATCGTCACCCAGTCCGAGGTGCTGACCAAGACCGTCGTCGACCTCGGCACGTTCCTGCACACGACCGCGGTCCTCAAGCTCAGCGCTGGCGACACGGTCGACGCCCGCATCCAGTTCATCACCAATGACGGCTACGTCGCCGCCAACACCAACAACTTCTGCGGCGCGCGCATCGCCTGATGAGGGAGAGGTCATGACAGAGCAGATCGTGCTACCGACCGGCGTCCGCGGCTACGTCCGCGAACTGCAAGCGCAGATCCAGGTGCTGTCGGAGCGCGCCGCGAACCTCGCTGCCAACCTGGCCGCGGCGAACGAGCAGAGCGAGCTCCTTCTCGCGCGCATCGTTGCGCTCCAGGACGAACTCGCGAAGGCCAAGGAGCCGCGCGACGCCAAGCCGGACCCGCCGCCGGGCTGATCCGGTCCCCCCGTTTCCGATCCTCAACCCAGGCCGCCTCCGGGCGGCTTTTTTCATTTGGAGAACCGACATGGCGGCTTCGACCTACGACGAGGCGCTGCGGCGCCTGCTCGCGCACGAGGGCGGCTACACCAACCATCCGTCCGACCCCGGCGGCCCAACGAATTTCGGCATCACGATCTATGACTACCGCAAATACCTGAAGCCCAACGCCACGGCTGCCGACGTCCGCGCCATGACGGTCGGCGAGGCCAAGGCGATCTACCGCAAGCGATATTGGGACGCACAGCGCTGCGACGAACTGCCGGCCGGTGTCGATTACTCGGTGTTCGACTACGGCGTGAACAGCGGGATCGGGCGCAGCGGCAAAGTGCTGCACCGGATCGTCGGCCTTCCCGACAACACGCATGTCGTCACCGACGAAGTGCTACGTGCCGTCGCCAAGCGCGACCCGAAAGCGCTTGTCGTCGCGATCAATGACGAGCGCCTTGCCTTCCTCAAGCGCCTGAAGACCTGGCCGGTGTTCGGCAAAGGCTGGGGCGCGCGTGTCGCGGCCGTCAAATCCGTCAGCCTGCACATGGCCGCGCAACAGGCGCCGGCGCCCTCGATCGTTCCCGACGCCGGGCCAGTCCCTGGCAAGGGCGTCGTGCCGGCACCCGCAGCCGCAAAGAAGGTGATCGTAGGGACCGGCACCGCCACTCCGGTCGCCGCCGGCGGCAGCTTCTGGGACTGGGTCATCGCTCATCCGTGGGAAACCGCAGCGCTCGGCTGCGGCATCGTCCTGATCGTCGGCGGCTCGGTCTACGCGCTCAACCGCTGGCACCAGCGCCGGCAGGAAGCCGCCATCCCCGGAACGCCCATCGTCCCCGCACTCGCCACCGCCTGAACACAGGAGAGTTGCCCATGCTTCTATTCATCTCGATCGCCGCAACGCTCGTTGCGATCTATTGGTTTTGGATTCGCCCGATCCTCAAAACCCGCCCGGCCCTCCGCGAGCTCTACCAGGAAGAGGAGAATTTCTTCGCCGCCCTGCGCACGAAGTTTGCCGGCATCAAGCAGAAGCTCTCGTCCGTGGTCGTGATCGCCGCAAGCGCCATCGTGAGCGGCTACGACTTCTTTGCGCCGATCGTGAGCGGCGTCGATGTGAGCTCGATTGCGGCGCAGGTGCCATCTTGGGCCTGGCCGTTGATCCTGATCGCCGTGACGGCTGTCATGAAATATTTCCGCGACCTCGCCGACAGGCGGCACGAAATCGAACTCGGCAACGGGTCGCCCTCGCCGCAGGAGAAGTGACGCCATGTGGACCTGGCTTGCGAGCCTCATCGGCGGGCCTGTCGTTTCGGGCCTGATCAACGCCTACAAGGCAAAGCTCGACGCGGCGAACACGCAGAACCGGATCGCGGCCGATCTCGCCGCCAAGGAAATCGAGGCCGAGATCGAAGCGCGCAAGCAGGCCTCCGCCATCATCATCGCCGAGCAAGGCCGCTGGTACACGGCGATCATCCGGCCGCTGCTCGCGTTTCCGATCATCATCTATTTCTGGAAGGTGATCGTGTGGGACAAAGTGCTCGGGCTCGGCAGTACCGACCCGATCACCGGCATGATCGCCGACTGGACCGGGCTGATCATCACGGCCTACGTCGGTGGACGCTCGATCGAGAAGGTCGCGCGGATTTTCCGGCGATAGCGGCGTCATTCTGCGGCGCCGCAACTCATAATCCTACACAGCAGGCCGACATGCCCCGTCCGGGTCAGTGCTGCCGTGTGCACGATGCAAAGGTGCTCGATGAGTGACAACGAAGTCGGGCTGAAGAGGCCAAAGCCGCTATTCGATCGAACCATCACGTACGGTCACATTCTGACGGCGATCAGCTTTGTCGTTGCAGGAACGGCGGCATTCTTGGGAATGAAGGCGGAGTTGCAGAATGTCGATCAACGCGTCGCTCGAATCGAGGCAACTCTCCAGCAGCTTGCCGATGTTGTGGTGCAGACTGCGCGACAGGACGAGCGACTCAACGCCATCGAGCGGCGCGTGGACCGCCTGGAGCAGGCGCCAGTATCGAGGCATCCCTGACCGCAAGTTTACTGAATCCACTAAATCTGTCGTCTAAAGGCCCCTCCATCTTCAAGGCGGCCGAAACCAGCCCGATGCGGTGTTCTGCGTGCTGGCCCTGAAGCGCTACCAGATCGAAGAACGGCGCGAATTCGGGATCGTTCGTAGACTCACGGCTCTTTTTTCGCGCGCCACCGGTTGGCGAAGAGAGAGAGCACCCTGACGGACTCCTTGGCGCCGTCCGCGACGCCCTTTTCGAAGTCTCCCTCGATCCGGCCCATCTGGTTCGTTACGTGCGCAAAACACAGCACAGGTCGGTCGCACGCCTTAGCGAAGGCGTAGAGTGCTGCCGCCTCCATCTCGACCGCAAGAATTCCGGCCTTCGCCGCAGCGTCGATAGCCTCATGCGTTTCCCGAAAGGGGGCATCGGTCGTCCAAGTAGCGCCGACATGTGCCGGAATTCCGGCCGCGGCAAGCGCCTCGCGGGCAAACTCAATCAGACGGGCATTCCCCTCACTGTACTCGGATGGCGGTAGATAATGGTAGCTTGCGCCTTCGTCGCGCAGGGCACGATCGATCACAACGAAGTAAGGCGGAGTTTGCATTGGTGTGATCTGGCCGGCCGAAGTCATGCTGATGAGAAGCCGACAGCCCGACGCGAATAGCTCTTCGGCGATCAGGACGGCAAACGCGGCACCGACCGCGTTGCCCACGATGCCGTATTCATAGCTTTCGTGTCGGAAGACGTAGAGATCGGTGTGGTAGCAGGCCCAGCCAGGATGGCGGATAGCGTGCCCCACGGCACGCAAGTGCCTCACGATGTCGCCGTCCGGATCGAGGATGCAGATTTCTGGGACCGCGACGGCGGTCAGGCCCTTCTGGCGCCGCGCCTCGCGCAATAAGCTCTCCGGCATGAAGGCAGAGGGAGCATCGTAGTGCTTGTGTGAAAGGATCGGGGGCGCTTTTGTCCTGCTCACGGGTCTCGTCCTGGTGCTGTTTCACGCACGCGATCTAGGCCGCCTTCATCGCGGAGACAGCGATGAAAGCTGATCCGAAGGTCGTTTTTCGGCCGAGCCACAAATCAATTGGGGCCAAGAGTTCGGCAGCTATCCGGCATGGCGGATAATGCACCGCGCCGCGGGCCTCGACCACTCGGAGCTGCGCGGTCTGGCTCAAGCTGCAAAGCTCTTTGCTCGTGCGGAATTTTGCCGCTCGCCAGGTTGAATGACCCAGCCAGCCGCGAATACGGCGGTGCGCAGCCCACCAGCTCCATCGTCCGAGTTCGCCGATGACAAGGCGTCCGCCGGGTTTAAGCACGCGGGCCATTTCCGCCACTGCGCACTCGGCATCCTGAACAAAGCAAAGCACAGTCACCGCAAGAACACAGTCGAAGCTCTCGTCTTCGAATGGTAACTGTTCCGCGCGTCCCTCGACAAGCGTCAGTCGAGTATTCTCGATTTCGGATCGCCGGTGCGCGGCGGCAATCATCATGGGGTCTGCATCGAGACCCGTGACGGCAGCGCCACGCCGCGCAAGTTTCGACGCCAACTCACCATCGCCGCAACCAACATCCAGCAGTGTCTTGCCGACAACCGGGCCGAGCAGCTCAAAGAGCAACTGCTGCTCTAATGTGTCCGTGATCTGACCAAGGCGGTCCGATCGCCATCGTGCGTAGGATTCAGTCAGTTCTGCGAATGTTTGGTTTGTCATCCTGCGGTGGCGAGTATTTCAGTCAGCTGTTGAACTACAGCATCGATTTCGTCGCGCGTGGTGCCGCGCCCGAGGCTGAAGCGAACCGCACCCATGCCCACATCTGGTTCGACTCGCATTACTTCGAGAACGGGCGAGAGTTCGACACGACCAGAATGACAAGCCGAACCTGTCGTGGCGGCAACCCCATCGAGCCGCGCCAATATCTCGGCACCGACCCAGCCGACGAAGGAAACATTGAGCGTGTTCGGCAAGCGGTACGAGGGGTGCCCGTTGAGGACGACGCGATTACCGAATCGCTTCTGCAATTCCATCCAGAAATGGTCGCGCAAGGTGCGCACCCGATCCATCGGTAAGAGATCGCGTGCGAGATCGCAGGCCTTGCCGAGGCCGACCGCAAGCAACGCACTTTCGGTGCCGGCGCGGCGGCCACCCTCGTGTCCAGCACCGTGGATAAGCGGCTCAAGGGATACGCCGCGGCGCACGAACAGGGCGCCCACTCCTTTCGGGGCATAGACTTTATGACCGGCGATCGAAAGGAGATCGACACCGAGCTCATTCACGTCGGTCGGAATCTTGCCGATCGACTGCGCCGCATCGGTGTGAAACAGAATGCCGTGCTCATGGGCGATCCGGGCGCATTCCTCGATCGGCTCAATAGTGCCGACCTCGTTGTTGGCATGCATGATGCTGATAAGGATTGTGCGCGGCGTGATCGCCCGGCGCAGGTCATCCGGATTAGTCCGGCCGGAACCATCGACGGGCAGAAACGTCACACGCGCGCCAAGGCGTTCGAGGAACCGGCAGGGCTCGATGATCGCCGGATGTTCGATCGTGGTCGTGATGATGTGATCGCCCTTTTCGCGCAGCTCGAAGAACACGCCCTTGAGCGCAAGATTGTTGGCTTCGCTGCCGCCGCTGGTGAAGACAATCTCGTCGCTGTGACAGCCAAGCAGGGCGGCGACCTGACTGCGCGCCGCCTCAAGCGCAGCCTTTGCTCCAGTCGAAGCCCAATGCCCGCTGGATGGGTTGCCGAAATGCTCAACAAGAAACGGGCGCATCGCGGCGGCGACCGCCGGATCGATCGGCGTGCTGGCATTATAGTCGAGATAAATGTGCCGCATGGTCAGAACACCAAGACCTTGTCCGCCTCCGTTGTCGCCGCCGCCAGCTCATCCATCGTGCTGCGCCGTGCGCCAGCCATGAGAGCAGCATCGTCCAAGGCACGCGCGTCCATGCAGGTCCCGCACAGCAACACCTTGCCGTTGCCTGCGAGCACGCGCTTGAGCATCCGCTCGACGTTGTAATAACCGTCCGGCGTCTTCTGGCCGGCTTTGGCGCCGACGACGGCGTCGGCCATCAGGAAGACGGTCACCTCTGTCTGGGGATCTTTCTTCAGCAGTGCGTGCGCAAGTCGGAGCGCGTTATAAACACGCTCAGTGCCGTAGGGTGGGTCATTGATGATGAAAAGAGCCTTCATGATCGATGTCCTCGACAAGCGTCCATGACCGTTCGGATCATTTAGTGGCGGGCTGCTGTACCTCGCCGCGTGTCGGTGCGCGTTGCGCAAGGTCAAGACATGCCGTCCGTTGCTCGCGCATGACCACCGCCACAATGACGCCCGAGAGGAACGTCAATCCAGCAATTGACCCAATCGCCCACGCCAGTCCGAAGAGATCGGCGATGATGCCGGCGGACAGCGCGCCGATGGCGTAGCCGAGGTCACGCCAGAAGCGATAGACGCTGAGCGAGCGGGCGCGCCACGTCGGATGCGAAGCGTCGGAAACCGCAGCGATCAGGCTCGGATAGACCATCGCGGTTCCGATACCGAGGAGAAGACTGCCGACCAGCCAGTACTCGAATTCGCGCGTGAGTGCGGTGAGGAAGAGACCGGCGGCCTGGACCCACATGCCTCCGACGATCAGGCCCTTGCGGCCCCACCGGTCACTCAACGGACCGGTCGCGACCTGTAGAATTCCCCAGGTTGCCGGGTACACCGCCTTGAGGATGCCGATTCGCTCAACGCCAAGGCCGAAGGCCGCAAAGAACAGCGGGAAGATGCCCCAACTCATGCCGTCATTGAGGTTGTTAACAAGCCCGGCCTGCGATGCGGTAAAGAGGTTGCGATCTCGGAAAGAGGTGAGCGTGAACACCTCCCAGAAGCCGATCGCGGAGGCCGGGCGCGGGCTGCTGCCGATTTCCAAACGCACGTGTTCACGTGTGTCGCGCACGAGGAAGATCGACAGGATGGCACCAAGGAACGCATAGCCGACACCGAGATAGATCGGTGTCGGGCGAAGACCGTACTCGGCCGCCAAATAGCCGGTGAGGAATGCCGTCACGCCGACGGCGAGATAACCGGCAAATTCGTTAAGGCCGACCGCCAGCCCACGCGACTTGGGTCCGACCAGATCAACCTTCATGATCACGGTCATCGACCAGGCGAGGCCCTGATTGATGCCAAGCAGCACGTTGGCGGCAACGACCCATTCCCAGCTCGGTCCCCACATGATCATGAACGGGACCGGAAGGCCGAACAGCCAACCCAGAACCAGCACATGCTTGCGACCCCACGTGTCGGCGAGTTGTCCCGAGACGAGGTTGGCAAACGCCTTGATCACGCCGAAGCTGATGATGAAGGAAACAATCAGCGTCGTCGAAGACAGGTGGAATTCCTCGGCACCGATCAGAGGCACGACGGTGCGCTCGATGCCGACCATGCCGCCCACGAAAGCGTTGATCAAAACGAGCAACGCGAACTGTCGCCAATTGGCGAGCAACCCGAGCCTGACGCCGCTCGGGCGTAATGTGGCTGACGTGTCGGTGCCGGCCGTGGTCATTCCGCAGCCGCCATCAAGCCGGAATTGATGGCACGGACCTGTGCGGCTTGCGGAGGTGGCGGTGGGACGTCGGCGATCATGGCGCGCACAAACTCGCCTTCGTCTCCGACGCGGAACGCCTTGTTGAAACGTTTCTCAAATCCAATCGTCGAGGTTGGCTTGCCGCTCAGGCTGTGCCCGCACACCGAGCCGGAATACGCTCCGGGCAGGATTTCCAGATGGTCCGGCAAGGCCTTCAATCGTTGCACGCTCCGAAATAGGGCGCGTGCTCCGTCTGCAGCGCTAGTCGCCAGTTCTGTTCGGCCGAGATCACCCACCATGAGCGTGTGGCCGGTGAGCGCAAACCAGGGCTCGTCGGCGCGGGTTCGATCGGTGACAAGCAGCGAGATGTGCTCCGGCGTATGTCCCGGCGTATGCAGGACTGTGATCGATACGTTGCCGAGATCGAGCCGTTCGCCGTCACGCACGCCGCGGAATGGAAACGTCACCTTGGCGTCGGCGAACAGTACGTATTCAGCACCGGCAGCGTCCGCGAGTGCGCGGCCCGCCGAAACGTGGTCGGCATGAAGGTGAGTGTCGAACACATAGTGAATGTGCATCCCGGTCGCATCTGCCGCACTCAGATACGGAGCGATGTCGCCTACCGGATCAACGACGGCCGCCGTGGCACGCCCTCCGCAGCCGAAGAGATAGGAGGCCGCGACGGGATCGGAATGGAGGAATTGGCGTAGGATCATGGCTGTTCTCCTGGTGCTGGCACCGCGAGGCCTTTGTTCCGCTTGACAGCGGGCCGGTATTCATTCAAGTATTCTGTTGAATGATATAATTTGGCAGAGCGATGTCAAGGCAAGGTCCGAAACAAGCCCTATTCGCTCAATTCGCCGCGGTCGCGAAAACGCTCGGGCATGCCCACCGACTCGAATTGTTGGAGCAGCTTGCTCAGGGTGAGCGCAGTGTTGATCTGCTAGCGGACCGGACAGGCCTCTCGATCGCCAACGCTTCCCAGCATCTCCAGCAAATGCGGCGCACCGGCCTGGTGACAAATCGGCGTGACGGCAAGTTCGTTTACTACCGGCTTGCCGATGACGCCGTTCTCGAATTGCTGGCCGCGCTGCGCCGGATCGCCGAACGAAATGTGGCCGAGGTTGAACGAGTGGTTCGCAACTATTTCGACCAGCGCGACAGCCTTGAGCCGGTGTCGCGTGCGGAGCTCGTGCAGCGATCACGCGCGGGCACGGTCACGATTCTCGACGTGCGGCCGGAAGATGAATTTGCGTTGGGGCATCTGCCCGGTGCGTTGAGTATCCCATTACGCGAGCTTGAAGCCCGCCTCGGCGAGATCGATCCCAAGCACGAGGTCGTAGCTTATTGCCGCGGCCCATATTGCGTGTTGTCCTACGAGGCAGTCGCGGCGCTGCGCGCGCGCGGCTTCAAGGCCCGCCGGCTGGAAGATGGTCTTCCCGAGTGGCGTGTGGCTGGCCTGCCTGTAGTCACGAGCGGCGCCTGACAACTAATCGCGGGAGCAATCTGGGAGGAAGATCATGAGCGCAGTCGCAGAAAACGTGCAAAGCGCGCAATACGTGGATTTCTGGAATCAGATCCTGGTCCCGAAATTCATCAGGTACAAGCATATCCTCGTCGACGGGCTGACCCATCACAGCGAAGCGATCTTCCCATCGCTGCCGGTCAAGGAGGGTGATCGGGTCCTCGATATCGGCTGCGGGTTTGGCGATACGGCGATCAAACTCGCGCAGCGCGTGGGCCCGAAAGGCAGGGTGGTTGGGCTGGATTGCTGTGAGGCATTTTTGGAGTACGGCCGTAAAGATGCCGCCAAACTGGGACTGAAAAATATTTCGTTCATTTATGGCGATGCGCTGCTCGATCACTTCGAGCCCGACTATGATTTCGTTTTCTCCCGGTTTGGAACGATGTTCTTCGCCAACCCGGTGGCAGGACTGCGAAACATGCGGACGGCGCTGAAGCCCGGCGGGATTATGACGCATATCGTTTGGCGGACACGCAACGACAATCCGTGGCTCAGCATGGCCAAGGAAGTCGTACTGAAGTTTCTGCCGCCTCCCGGCGAGGACGCGCTCACCTGCGGGCCGGGACCGTTTTCCATGGCGGATGAGCCGATGGTCACGAAGATGATGGAGATTGCTGGCTATCGCGACATCACCTTCAAGCGAGTCGACGCCCCCGTGCTAGTCGGGAAGAGCGTCGATGACGCGATCGGTTTCCAGCTCGCCATCGGCCCTGCCGGCGAAGTGTTCAGGGAAGCGGGCGCGGATGCGGAGGCGAAGCGAGGGCAGATCGAAGCCGCGCTGGCAGCGGCGATCAATGCTCAGAAGAAAGATGCCGACGGGATCGTCATGGACTCATCGTCCTGGATCATATCAGGCAAGAATCCAGCGTAAGACGACACCGCAATCGGGCCGATCAGACTAGCCGTCTCTGGTGATTCCGGCCGCGGCTGAGCAGTTGCGCAGAGTCGCGATAGACGCGGCCGACATCGCGATGCATTCCGCCGAACGTTGGAGGCCCAAAGAATCGTGATCGCCTGGCTTGATCTAGCGCAAATCCTCTGGATCAGATCAGGAGTATGCGAATAGGCAAGGAGTTCTTGCCTTATGTTCCCGGTCTTGTTCATTCTTCTATGTCTTGTCGTGCTGATGGCCGTCATGGGTCCGATGGCGCGGCATCGGCCGTGGAGTTACGAACGCGAAAGCGAGCTGCCTCCACACCACAGGGCGTTCGATATCTTGGACCAACGCCTCGCTAAGGGCGAAATCGACAGAGCCGAGTACGACGAGCGGCGCCGCACGATCGCGCAGGGTCGGTGACTGGAAGCGAGGGGCACACGGTGCGCACACCATTTCCGTTTATCGTGACGCTTGCCGTATCCCTCTTCGTGCTGATGTGGGCCTATGGAGCGTTCGTCGCGCCCTATTCGGCAAGTGGATGGTGGGGAATGGGACCAGGCATGATGAACGGTCCCGGTCCCTGGGGCGGATACGGACCCGGCATGATGCGCGGCTACGGCCCGGCACCCGGATGGAATACGGATTGGGGTGATCTCAACCTGTCGGTCGACAATGTGAAGACCAACATGGAACGCTGGCTCGCTTGGCAAGGAAATCCGCGCCTGAGGCTTGGTGACGTGAAGGAGAAGGATGCCGATGCGATCACGGCCGACGTTGTCACCAAGGACAATTCGCTTGTGCAGCGTTTCGTCATCAACCGGCACAACGGCTACTTCCGACCATCGGAGAACTAAAAACGATGTGGAACGGACCATACGGAATGATGGGTGGTTGGGATGGTTGGGGTTGGTTCTGGCCATTTCATTTCATCATCCCGCTGCTGTTCTTGGCCATCATCATCACGGTTGTGGTGTTGCTTGTGCGATATGCGGCGGGCTGGGGCGATTATCCATCGCGGCTGGAGCGGCGGTCGGCTGGTCTTGAGGCGCTAGATGAACGTTATGCCCGTGGCGAGATCAATCGCGACGAATACTTGCAGAAGCGGCGGGACATCCTGGGATAAGACAAGGAGTGCGCGCGCCGCGTAATCGGTGCCCGGACTTTCTACGCGCGGTCATCGAGAAGCATTTCGCCTAGGGGGCGGCTCGCTCGATAGGCGTCGGCAACGCTTAGCAATTCCATTCCGGGGTATTTCGCCTGCCAGTCGCGCGCCACATCAGCGGCGGCAAAGAAGCGACCGGGGTTGCAGAAGCCCGTGCGGACAGATTTTATCTTTTCAGGGGTAACGATCGAAACAACGGCGGTCGCGGGATCGAGCGCGGTCACTCCGGCCGCCGGATCGACTACGAGGCGTATGGAGACGCCGGTAGCACCGCAGGGAGATTCGATCCGAGCTGGACGGCCGATCACAGCCGGAAAGAAAAGTGTATCGAGTGCGCACCACGTATACATCTGCTTGCCGTCAACGTTGAACCGATGTGGCGTAGGTCGTAGGGTGACACCCCAACCAACAATGCGCCCCTGCCGGTCATATTCGGTGTCTGTCCAACGCAAAACGGCACGCTGGACCTCATCCAGAGGTTGGCCAGCAGCCGCCGCGAGCTGTGCGACGGTGACTGGCTCACCGTCAGAGAGCATTCGCACCAGTACACGGTATAGACCCGGCGTGGCGCGGGCGCTGCCCCCTTGGCGGACGCTGGCGACCAGTCGTTCGGCGAGGTTTGCAGATGTCGCGAGGTTGGACATCGCCTGCTCCTATTCTCTTTCTGGTGGACTTGAAGATGAGATTTCAGCCGGCGCAGCAAGACAGCTTGGTAACGTCCTTTTCAAATCCCAAGGCCGCGAGCTTCAACCCTTCAACCGTCGTGAGATAGGGGTAGATCGCTTCAGCGAGGTCATCGATGGTGAGTCCATGCCGGATCGCGAGCGCGGCTGTCTGAACGCTGTCGCTGCCTTCAGGCGCAAGAATATGCGCACCTAGAAGCTTGCGCGTGCGTTTGTCGGCAACGAGCTTCATGAGACCACGCGTATCACGCGCCGCAAGGGCGCGCGGCACCACTTCCAGCGGCAGCACTGACACTTGCGTTTCGTATCCAGCGGCGCGGGCGGCTGCTTCGGTCATGCCGACGCTCGCTACCTGCGGGTCGGTGAACACAACCGCCGGCATTGCGGCGTTGTCATATCGCAGACTGTCGCCGTTGAGCGCATTCTTGGCCGCCAGTTTCGCCCCATAGGCTGCCATGTAGACAAACTGGTCGCGGCCGATGACATCGCCCGCCGCATACACGCCGGCGCGGGTCGTCCGCATCTGGTCATCGACGCAAATGTTACCCTTTGAGTCCTGCGCGACCCCTGCGTCCGCAAGGCCAAGCCCCTCGACATTGGGCGAACGGCCCGTCGCGATGAGAATGCGCTCTGCTGTCAGTGCCTCGTCGCGACCGTCCCGAGTTACCGTGAGAGAGATGCCCGTATCGGTCCTTCGCACTTGCCTGTAGGTGACGCCGCATACCAGTTGGACACCCTCATCACGAAGATAGCCCGAAAGGGCCTCCGCGATTTCAGGCTCTGCTGCCGGGAGCAGATGACTGCGACAAACGATGGTGACCTTCACACCCATGCGCGCGAACATCTGCGCAAGTTCGGCACCGATATAGCCGCCACCGATCGCAAGCAGTGACTTTGGCAAGACTGCCAGAGACAGCGCGGAGGTGCTGGTCAGGTAATCAACTGTCTCGATGCCCCGGATCGACGGCACCGCAGGCCGTGCGCCGGTCGTGATGACAAGACGTCGAGCTTTGAGAAGATCGCCGTTGATCGCAACGCCGCCTTCGACAAGCCGCGCCTGCCCCTCGACGTACGAGATGTTGTTGTAGGCGGGCAAAAGATCGGCATACTTCGATTGACGAAGGGTCCCTACAAGCTCGTCTTTCTGCCGAACCGTTGCTGCCCAATCGTCCACCTGTCCTTTGGCCCTGATGCCCGCAAAGCGCGCGGCGGCACCTGCCTGATGCAAGGTTTCAGCGGCTCGGATCAGCGTCTTCGACGGCACGCAACCGATATTGACGCATGTGCCGCCGATGACGCCGTGGCCAACCAATGCCACTTGCGAGCCTTGCTCGGCCGCGGTAATCGCCGCCGAGAAGCCAGCCGATCCCGCGCCAATGACGGCGAGGTCAAAATTCTTGCCCGACTTTTCTGAAACGCAACAGTCACTCATGGCGGGATGTCCTATTGGAAGTCTCCGGCCGGCAGCAGTTCTGGGCGCTGACGCTGCGACGCCGGAACCAGACCACCACAGTTATTCCAACAGCAATGAGCGCTGCAGGAATTAGCACGTACACGGACTTGGAGAGCCATGCGGCAAGGGCAGTCGCGCCCATCGCCGCAACAAGCAGCGGTCCCGCGCAGCAGATTACTGCGAGGGCGCCGACCAGCAGTGCGCCAATCGTGGTATCGGCGCTTCTCACGCGACTCAGCCCTTCGGCGAGGACGGATAGCCCGCATTCGTCGTGGCGGTCGTCAGAGCCTTCACGTCGGTCTTGGCATCGTCAAATGTCACAACAGCAGTTTTCTTCTCAAAAGAGACCCAGACCGCCGTGACGCCCGGTACGGATTGCAAGCTCGACTTCACGGTGTGCGGGCATGCTGCGCAGTACATGTTCTGCACAGCGAGCGTGACGGTCCTGTCTGCCGCAAAAGCTGCCGAAGAATTGAGTAAGCCAAGCGCGAACGTGGCCGACACGAGTAGTTTCATCATGGGCATTGCTCCGTTGGTTATGACAGCACGTAGGGCGCGACGTAATCGAAGGCCCATGCGGCAATCACGATGACGGTTGCTGCAACAAGCGCGACCTTGACGAGCCTGTTCGGTAGTGGCCGCGCGCACGCTTCGGCTTCAGCGCAAGCTATCTTTGACGAGCGATAAACGAGCCAATAACCGGCGCCGATGAACGCAAGCGTCGCCGCGATGAAATAAGGCTGATACGGCGCAAGTTGCGTAAAGTTCCCGATCCAGGCACCGCTGATGCCCAAACTGAAGAGAGCTACAGGTAGAATGCAGCACGACGAAGCCGCCAGTGCTCCGATGATGCCGCCCGCCGCCGCGAGCTTTTGACCCCGGCTCAGCGAAACGTCATCGCTTTGACCGAGTGCGAGGCTCCGTCCGGTGTCCGGCTCGTCGTGAACCTGGCTGCTCATACGATCATTGTCCTTCGTTGTTCGCTGAACTATATACTTCCTGTAGTCACTACAGGAGCAAGGCGGCCGACCATGCGCCCGATCACAGATGCGCGAGCGGAAGCGATCACCATTGGTGAGCTTTCCCGCCGGACCGGCGTCAACGTGGAAACCATCCGCTATTACGAGAAGGTCAAAATGCTGCCGGTGCCGCAACGCACCACAGGCGGACGGCGCATTTATGGGCCTGTTGAGACACGAATCCTCGCCTTCATCCGCCGCGCGCGGGAACTCGGCTTCACACCGGACGAAGTCCGCACGTTGCTGGATTTGGGTGGGCCGGGTAAGGCCTCCTGCGCCGAGGTGCGCACGGTCGCTAGCGCGCACTTGACCGATATTCGGGCCAAAATCGCCGATCTCAAGAAGCTTGAACGCCTCCTGGCCAAGACCGTTGCAAAATGCTCAGGCCGCCAGGTTCCCGACTGCCCGGTGATTGACATTCTCGACGTTCGGCCGCCCCGCAACGGCGCCTGAACGGCGCCGCGGGCTGGCAGACCGTCTTGACTCCGTACTGCGGTACGGACGGAAAATACGGCCGCGAACAAAGAACAGGGTCATGAGAGCAGACTTGACCATCAGTCGCGCGGCGAAGCGCGCCGGTGTCGGCGTCGAGACCATCCGCTTCTACGAGCGGCGCGGGTTGATCAAGCAGCCATCCAAGCCGCGCAGTGGCGGATTCCGCTATTACGATAAGGATGTCGTCGACCGCATCCGTTTCATCCGGCAGGCGCAGGAGCTCGGCTTTTCGTTGCGCGAGATCAAAGAACTCCTATCGCTGCAAGCGGACCCGGCTGCGGATTGCGCCGATGTGCGCACGAAAGCAATCGCCAAGCGCACCGAGGTCGAGCGCAAGATCGGGCAGCTTCAACATATCGGCTCAGCCCTCGACGAATTGATCGCTTCTTGTCCCGGCGGCGGTGCGCTGCGCGCCTGCACGATCATTGACGCCTTAAACGGATTTCCAGGGTACAAGGCGACCAAGTCGGAAACGGGAAAACAAGAGCCTCCGGATCGGGCGCAGCACCGCCAGAAAGCGAAAGGACACGGTGTGAGGACGGTGACTTTCAAGATTGATGGCATGCACTGCGACGGTTGTGCGCGAACCATCGAAGCACTGATTGCAACGGAACCCGGCGTGCGTAAAGCGATCGTATCCTATGACAGCCGCGAAGCCCGTATTCTGTTCGAACCGGACATTGCAAGCGAAGGGCGGCTGGTGGATCTGATTCGCAAGGCCGGCTACTCCGTCGCCGGCGAGGCGACCTGAGCGGTGCGCCTCACCTTCTGACCGCGGTGTTTATCCTCACGCGCGCGTGACCGGCGACACCCCTGCGCAGCGTTTCGGCCCTTGACTCCGGACTTTGGTACGGGGTGCAGGCTGCGCCTCAAAGGACCTGACCGGACGGTGCGAGGACATCTGGCCCGTCTCGTTGTCCGACGGGAGGCAACCATGAGTGTTGTCGCGGCAACCGATATTGCGGCTCATCCGCTTTGGACCGAGGAACCGGCGAGCCAGCCCGGACGTGCGCGCATCCGCGCGCGCATCGGCGGATTGCACTGCTCGCTCTGCACCAGCACGATCGAAAAAGCCCTGCGACGCAAACCGGGTGTCGACAAGGTGGCGGTGAGCCTGACCCATGAGCAGGCGCTGGTCGAATATGATCCCGCGCACATCGATCCCGCCGAGCTGTTGCAGACGCTGCGCGATATCGGTTACACGCTGCACGATCCGCGCAAGCTTCGGCCGTTCGAGGAAGAAGAGCGTGATCTGGTACGCGAGGGGCGGCGTTTTCTTGCTGCCGTCGCTTTCAGCCTGATTGCCATCGCTCTTATCGCCACGCCAACAGAAATGTGGTCGATGGCGCTTCCCCTTGTTGCCACGCTCGGCCTGATCGGTTTCGTCTTCCTGGTGCTGCGGGCACAGGGGCTGTGGGTTGCCTCCCTCAGCGCCGGCGCACTTGGCGCCTTGGCCGGTGCAATGCTTCTGTACCGCGAGACCTTGGGTTTGACAGCCGCGACACCCTGGCTGATTGGGTTGCTCGCGCTCACGCTTGTCTTCGGCGTCGCCCGACACATCCTCACCATGGCCGTGCAGGCCTTGCGTCGCGGCATCCTCAATCAGCACGTTCTCTTGGAGCTAGGAGCGTTTGCAGGGATCGGCGGCGGCGCAATCGGTCTCGTCTTCCATCCAGCCGGTTATCCCACCGCTCCGTTTTTTGCAGTCTCGGTCATGGTGACGACGTACCACCTCTTTTCCGAGTGGTTGTCGCTCATCGTCAAAACGCGCAGCTCGCAGGCGGTCAAACGCCTGCTCGACCTGCAGCCGGACGTGGCACACGTCGTGCGCGGTTGTCGCGAGCAGGAGCGACCAATTGAAACCGTGGTCGCAGGTGACCTGGTGCGCATACGTCCCGGCGAACGCGTGCCGGTTGACGGTGAGGTGGTGGAAGGTCACTCGTCGGTCGACCAGTCGCTGGTCACCGGAGAGCCTGTACCTGTCGAGCGCGCGGCTGGCGACCCGGTTATTGGCGGGTCTATCAACGGCACCGGCACGCTGCTCGTCCGCGTCTCGGCCGTTGGACAAGAGAGCTTTCTGCAACGGGTTGCACGTGAAGTGGAGGATGCCCGCGCGCTCAAACCGGGCCTCCTGCATCTGGTCGATCGCGTGCTCGTCATCTACACGCCGGCGGTGCTCGCCGTGGCCGCGCTTGCTGTGGCGGGCTGGATTGTGGTGCCGTGGCTCGTGGGAGGCGAGCCTGACCTTCAGCGGGCGGTGTTCGCCGGCCTGAGCGTGCTCGTGATGGGCTACCCTTGCGCCGTGGGCATTTCGGCGCCGCTCTCGATCGTGCGCGGGGCAGGCGAAGCGGCCGAACATGGCATCCTGATGCGCACCGGCGAGGCGTTCCAGGGGTACAGACTGGTCAAGCAGATCATCTTCGATAAGACCGGGACGCTCACCGAAGGACGCCCGACATTACGCGAGATCGAACCAGTTGATGCAAACGCAGATGAGCTTCTCGCGGTCGCGGCAGCCGCCGAATCCGCGTCCGAGCATCCGTTGGCCGACGCCATCGTAACCGCCGCCTTTGAACGCAATATCACGCCATCACACGTCGACTCCTTCGAGGCCACTCCTGGCAAAGGGGTGCGCGCTCTGATTGCTGGAGAGGAAATCCTGGTCGGCAGCCCACGCCTGCTGATGGACCATGGCATCTCAGTTGCGCCGCTCGATGCACGCATTGCGGCGCTGGAGGCAGCGAGCCGCACCGTCATTGTCGTTGGCCGCAGCGGCAAGTTGTTTGGTCTCCTCGCTCTCGGCGATGTCATTCGGAGCGAAGCGACGACGGCGATCAAGACATTGCGCGACGCGGGACTGCGGACCGTGCTGGTGACGGGTGACAATGAGCGTGCTGCACGGCGCGTTGCGAACGAAGTCGGTATCGAAGAAGTGCATGCCGGCGCGCTGCCGGGAGAGAAGGCGGAGCTAGTGCGACGGCTGCAACAGAAGGGCAGGGTCGCAATGGTGGGTGATGGAATCAACGACGCGCCGGCGTTGATGCAGGCCGATGTCGGAGTTGCCATGGGCGGCGGTACCGATATCGCCATCGACTCGGCCGACATCATCATCCTTAACAACCGGCTCGACAGCGTGGTGAAAGCGCGCGAGATCAGCCGTCGCAGCTACCGCAAGATGCTGCAAAATGTATCGCTCGCTTTCCTGTTCAACGGCCTTGGCGTTCCATTGGCGGCGACTGGCCTCGTCTATCCGGTGTGGGCGATGGCGGCGATGGCGGTGAGCGTCACGACCATCTTCTTCAACTCACTGTGGGGCCGGCCGTCGCTATTCTTCCAGGCGATCCTCAGCGTCGGCAGGCCAGTCGGGCAAACGCGATGAATGAGCTGCGTGAGCTTCTCGAAACCATCACGGAACTCACACCGTATGCGATCGCGCTGGTCGCACTCGCGGGGTTGATCGTCGGCATCGCGCCAAGCTCGTTTCCGCTTCTGTCAGTCGCCGCCGGCCTCAGCACGGGCCAGGGCGAGACCGGCAAGAACCCTCTTCGCACGCGTGGCCTTTGGTTGTCGACTGGCTTTGTGCTTGGGATTGCGACCGTGGACGCGATCGTCGGCGCGCTGTTTGGACTTTTGGGCTTTGCGGTTATGCGTGTGCTGGTGAGCTTCCTTGGATTGGCGTATGCCCTGCTCGGAATCATTCTGACGGTTATCGGCCTCGCCCTGCTTCGCGTGATCCACATCGTCATTCCGATGCTGTCTCCGTCAGCCAGTTCAACAAAGACCTTTTTTGGCACCTACTTGCTTGGCCTCCCGTTCGGCCTGTCGGCTTGCCCGGCCTGTACGCCGCTGATGCTGCCGGTGGTCGGTGCCGCAGCCGTGACCGCAAACCCATTGATGGGGGCAACGCTCATGCTCACATTCGGGCTCGCGCGCGGCATTCCGATCATGCTTGCCGGCACTATTGCCGGTTCGCTCGCGCACTTACGCTATACAGGCACTTTCACGCGTTCGGTCGAACGTGTCGGCGGCGTCTTGATGCTTGCGGCGGCGATGTATTTTTTCTACCAGGCGGCAATCTATGCCGGCTGGCTCGCTCCGTAGATTGTGGTCATGGCTGCCGGTCTTTGACGGAAGTCAGCGAGGTCGATGTCGGCTCGCAAGCCAGCCGGTAGGAAACCGCCCCATAGGTGCTCACAGCATAGGGCACAAAATACGTGAGCATAATTTTTGTCCAATTGAGCTGCACCGCTCCAAACAAAGCATCGCCTTGATTGATAAGGTTGAGAATTGTGCCTACCACGATTGCCACGCACAGCGAGCGCATCGGAATTCCATCCGAGACCGCGTATCGGCAGGCGAGACCGAGGATCGATAATACATCTTGCATATTGTTTTGGCCCTGCGCTCAGGAGGCGCCCACGATCGCTGGCAGCTCGGACAGTGATTTCACCTCAAAGTCTGGCGCGCCCGGCAGGCGTTCACGGCGCTGGCCGTAACGATTGCACCAAATGACCTTCATCCCAAATGCCGACGCAGCATAGGCGTCCCAAGCATTTGATGATTGAAACGATATCGATGAGGCCGGCACCGACAACTGATCGACTGCCAATTGATAGACCTTTGGATGGGGTTTGTAGACGCCAACATCCTCGACCGAGAGGACTGCATCAAGCAGCGCTTCCAATCTTGCCGATTCGACAGCCGCGCGAAGCATCTTGGGTGAACCATTCGAAAGAATGGCCGTTCGGATGCCTGCGCTCTTTAGTCGCCCAAGTACATCGGCGACCTCGGGAAAGGGATCAAGCGTCAGATAGAGCGTCATCAGCCGATTGCGGACGGCTGGCTTGTCGATGCCCAGCGTCTCCAAGGCAAAGTCGAGCGCGTCGCCCGTCACCTGCCAGAAATCAGCGTGGCGGCCCTGGGCCGCACGGAGCCATGTGTACTGAAGCTGCTTGTCGCGCCACAGCGCGGTGAGACGATCGGCTTCGCCGCCGAGAACGTCGCGACATTGTCTCGCTGCTGCTGCAAAATCAAACAGTGTGCCATAGGCGTCAAAAACGCAGGCTTGGATCCCGGAAAGCCGAAAACTCTTGCTTGTTTCTGTCATGGGACACGCCTCTCCAGGCGCTCTGAAGTCACCAAATAGGGGCGATGATAACCCACCGATCAGTTCATCCGATCATCCGCCAGCATAGTAGTTCAACAAGGCTCGCCCCTGGTCGGAACTCCACTCGACTTCGCCGGTGATATAACCCGCAAGCCGTCCTTGTCGGTCGATGACGTAGGAGATTGGCATGCCCCACAGGACGAATGGCGTCGGCGCGTCGCTTCCTACCCGCTTGGCGACCCGGCCCTCCGCGTCGAGGTAGGGGCGGAGGTGGGTGACGTTCAGTTGCTTCAGAAAGCCTTTCACGACGGACCGTCCGGCCTGATCGATCGAGATTGCTATGATCTCCAAAGATTGCCGAGCGCTCGTCTGTTGAAGCTCATCCAGCAGTGGAAGCTCGCGGCGGCACGGCGGGCACCAGGTCGCCCAGAAGTTCACGAGGACAACTTTACCCTGAAACTCATTCAGCGTGACCGATTTTCCATCGATACGCTCCAGCGATAGAGCCGGGACCTCTTCCAAGGGCCGGAGCTCAACGAATTGCGAGCGCGTTGTACGTAGTGTCGGTGGGGCCTCGCCCCAGCGTGCGACCTGCGCTTTCGTTGCTGATGTGAGAGTGGCGGCGCCCAAGCCAACTGCGATTGCCCGACGTGAAAACATGTGCCGTGCCTTAAATGCCTGTTGCCGCCGCCTTGGACGCTGTGATGATCACATAACCCAATTTGCCCTCTTTGATTGCCGCAAGCGCAAACTTGACGAGTGTGTTGGCGGCTTCGAAATCGAAGCCCGGAAGCACCAGCTTCCGCAAACCCGCCATGACCTCGGCAGCGAGCAGCCGTGTACGTATCTGGTTCACGAGTTCGGCGAGGGCGTCGTTATGGCGCTCCGTCACGCTCACGGTGAGCGCCGCATCGGAAAGGAAGGCTGCGTAATTTGGCGGTGATTGGGCGTCGGCGATGCAGGCGACCCAGGACATGAGCCCCTCGAGCTCCGGTGGCAGGGCTCCATCCCGCGTCAGGTCGCTGAGCCCGACTACACCGCCAGGACGCAGAACCCGGCTGAATTCGCGGGCAGCGGCCGCCTTGTTGGGGAAGGTACAGAATGCGCATTCGCAGATAACCGCGTCGAAAGCGCAATCGGAAAACGGCAGCTGTTCGGCATCCGCCGAATGAAAAGTGACGTTGGCATCCAAGCCTTTGACTTGAGCAGCCCACCTGGCGGCCTCGACGTTGTCATGACCATAGTCGATGCCAACGACCTCGCAGCCGAAGCGTTCGGCAAGAAAGATGGCGCTTGTTCCTCTTCCTGCCGCGACGTCCAGCACGCGAGATCGGGGCGTCAAATTCAAGAGGTCGCCGAGGTGTTCGGTGAGCTCCATGCCGCCCGGATGGAACGAGTCTCCGAGGAGCATCCGCGCCGCGTCGCTGTTGTAGACGGCGGCACAGCATTGCTTGACCACCGAAGGCGCGGAACGCTGCGCGTCAGTGACCGCGGTCTCTCGCGACGCAATATCGTTCAAGCAGGGCTCCAACTCTTGAAATCGAAAGCAATTGGCCGCGGGTGATAGGGCCGCCGTTCACGCCGTGCTCGCCGGCGTTCGGGCTCCATGGCGATAAGCTGCGCGCGCGCTTGCTCGCGATAGCCCACCGTGTTGTAGGCGCAGAACGGAATCTGCTTGCCGCCAGGGAGCAAGAATTCCTTGCAACACTTCATCACGTTCTTCTGATTGAAGGTCCAAGGATCCATGAAATCTTGCAGCATGATCATAATCATGCTCTTGGCGATGTCGTTGATCGCAAAGCTGTCGGGGAGTTCGCAGGCTTGGCAGGAAATCGCGAGCTGCTGAACCGATTTCTCCGATCCCGCGATGGAGGAGGAGGACCATAGCCCTTCCAGCGCCGTCCTGATTTCATGGGAAAAATCCGGCACAATGCGATTGGTGATGTAGTCGAGGTAGTCGTTAACGTTGAGAATGCGCGGCAGCGGGGTGACTCGGTCGCCCTCGACAAAGGCATAGGTGACGGAATTGCACGTCGGAAAGCAGCACGGTACCGGCACGAAGTCGCTGGCGATGAACTTGCCGTTCGTCTGTGCCTCGATCTGCCGCACGACGTCGGGAATGGTCATCCGGCGCATAGGATCGCCGGACAGGTGACGCCCGGCCCGGAATGCCGGTTGGAAGGTAATGCCGCGGATCGCCGGATGGTCAATTGCGAATTCGACGATCCGGCCGATCTCATGCTCGTTCACACCGCGCTCGATAGCCGGCACAATCGTGACATTCAGTCCGATCTCCGCCAGCCGATCGAGAGCGCGTAGCTTTTCCGCCAGAAGGTCCGGTTCACCGCGGATGATTCGATAGGTCTCGGATTCGAAGCCGTCGAATTGAAAGTACAAGGCAGGCCGAACCTGATTCAGTTGTTCAAGAAACCCGTCATCGCGAGCGATGCGCTTGCCATTGGTGTTGAGCATCACAAAGCGGATGTTGCGGGCCTGTGCTGCGCGAATGAAATCGATGATCTTTGGGTGGAGGGTTGGCTCGCCTCCCGAAAACTGCACCACTTCGGGACGGCCTTCAGTGCGCACGTAGTCGTCGAGCATCTGCTCGACCTCTTCCAGCGTCAGGTTGAACCCAGGGGCAGCCTCGGCGAAGCACAACGGGCAATCCATATCGCAGGTGCTATTCACTTCGATAATGCCCAAACAGGCGTGCTGCTCGTGTTCGGGGCAGAGGCCGCAATCGTGGGGGCAGCCACGCTCGGTCGTTGCCCCGTAGGCTCGCGGGATAGTCCCCGGCTTATTGTGCTGGGAGTGCGCCACGTAGGCTTTCGCGTCCGCGTAGATCAGCGCCATGAATGGCCCGCACTGGGGGCAACGCTTGCTCACATAAACCTGATTGTCGCGCAGCAGAATCTTCGCGTCGATTACGCGACGGCAGAGCGGACAGATGCTTCTGGTGAGCTCGTGAAATACATAGTCTGAGTCGGCACGAGAACGATCCGTGACCCTCGCAATCCTTTGGGCGTCGAGAACGGTGTTCATTGCTTCAGTACGGACGCTGCCGCCCTTTCGGTCTGTCGGTTGTCTATTTGAGCTGCCAGACGGCCCACAACAGGACCGGCGAGAGCATGGTTGTGGTCAGGCAATAGAAGCAAAAGCTGCCGAGGTTGATCATGTCGCGCACCCCGATGATGTTTGCGACCGTCGCCAAAACGGACAGTGCCAAAAGCGCAAGCCAGACTCCCCGCCCTGCGGGGACGAACAACAGGCCTGCGATAAGAATGTAAAGTGCGGTGCCGATATATCCGTCGGGAATGCCGAACGGCCGCGCAAACGGCGCATCGGCGACGCCTTCGCAACCATCGGCGAAAATGGGACAGATCAGACGTCCCACGAAGCGGCTCTGATAGAGCCCCACATAGAGCATGGCCGCGGCGCTGATTGCCGCCACACCAAACGCGATGAAACGATAGATGGTCATGGCCTAGAACCGCGTCGTGAGATCGGTCAGCCACTGCGGTGACACATCGACCAGCAGTGCCTCGACATTCCTATCGAGGCCAAGCAGCACAAGGAGGCCAATCGTGATGAACAAGGCTCCGAGTGCGCCTTTCGCTCCCTGGCCAGCTGCCATCAACTGATTGCGCCATCGCACCATGGCCTCGCGGGAGACCAGCCCAAGTGCCAGCAGCGGAGCCGCTGCGCCCAGGCCGAAGGCAAACATTGTCAGGCCCACCTGCGGAAGATCACGGCCTTGTGCGGCGAGGAGAGATGCCGCTCCGAGCGTCGGTCCGACACAAGGGCTCCACACAGCACCCAGGAGGACGCCGATCCCGAACTGGCCGGAAAGTCCGTCGCCGCGGCTCTCTCCAAAGCGCTGGTCGGTCCAGGCAGCGATCGGACCGCTCGCGACGGCGAGCCGCGCTTGCAGGGACGGCAAGACCAGAATTGCGCCGATGGCTAGGATCAGAACGGCGGCAACGTAGCGGAACGCGTCGCCGCTGATGCCAAGAGAATAGCCAATCGTGGCAACGAACAGCCCGAGGATCACGAAAGAGATCGAGAGCCCGGCAGCAAGTGCCACCGGGCCAAGCTTGTGCTTTGATGCCGCGGCACCGAGGACAATCGGTAGGATCGGCAGGACGCACGGCGACAAGACCGACAGCGTGCCGGCGATGAAGGCTAGCAATGTATTGCCGGTGGCCATGGCGCAAGAACGCTCAGAGCGTTTTGTTCAGCAACGCGGCGATCGACGCACGGTTGGTGTCTCCGACCGACCTACCTTCCTCCTTGCTGCCCTTGAATGCGATCAGCGTCGATTGCATCCGCGCGCCGAAGCGTTGGACCAGGTCCTTCTGGCTGTCGAAGTCGATCACGAAATACGCAAGGTTTTTGAATTTCGGGTCGGCCGTCAGCTCGCCCAGGATCGGCGTCTGCGCCTTGCAGGTCGGGCACCACGAGGCATGGATCGCGACCAGGATCGGCCGCCCTGCCTTTTGAGCGTCCGCAAAGGCCTGCGCATTGAACGGCTGCGGGCTCATCGCAAGCGCCGGATTCAGCGCAACGATACCGGCGGCGGCAGCAGCAATCAGGGCGGAACGGCGTGTGAGCATGGTGGCTCCTGTGTGGTTGATGGCGGATTTTTTAGATCGGCTGACGATCGAAGGTTCATCACACTCTCGATCATTACCTCACATCTTGTTCATGACCCGGCTCTCAGCGCTCTCCGATTCCGCGCTGAACCATTGTCCGAAACGACGCCAAAGCAAGCCATCCAACGAGACGTCGCCGGCCCCGCGGCAGAGCAGGACGAACAGCATCGCCGCCCATTGAATGTGCGTGGGCCATGCCTGCGGGTAAACGAAGACTTCGATGACCGCGGTCATGCCAAGCAGCACGAGCGCTGCGAAACGCGTGAACAGGCCGAGCACGAGCAGCACCGGAGTCGTCAATTCGATTGTCAGCGCCATGTAGGCAGCGAGCTCCGGCGGCAGCAGCGGCACCTGATATTCGTCGGTGAACAGCGAGATGGCCGTGTCCCAATTGGCGAGCTTGGTCATCGCCGAATTCCAGAACACTGTCGCCACCGCCGCCCGTAACGGTAGTGCGAGCAGGGCATAAGGCACCCGCTCCAACGAGCGATAACCGCGCCACAGCAAGCCGCCCAGGCCGCCGGCCGCCGCGCAGATCGGACACATTTGCATGCCGGACTGGCTCATTGCTTGAACTCCGATATTGACAAGCCGCGCTCACCGTCCTGGCGCCGAAAACCCACGAAACGATTAGCCGAGAGGTGTTGCGCGAGCAGGCTCGCCGCATCGAGACCGTGTGCGGAATCCATAGCGGACAGCATAGAGTCACCGCGGCACAACGCATTCAGGAAGCGCCACTCCGTTCCCTGCATGCGGCTGACTTCGACGTCGCCTTTCGCGCGCTCAACCAGCAGGAAGACCGGCCCGGCGCCAAGGTCGACAGCCGCCAGCGCCTGATCGTCGCCAGCCAGAACGGCGCGCCAAATGTCATCCGCCAGGTGCTCGGTCCGTATCAGGCTGACGGATGGATGCGGCTGAAAGCCCACGTCCCCCTGATTGTCGGGTCCAACCTCGGCAAGTTCTTTGAGCTCCAATGGCTTCACATCGGGCGCGTGCAGCGCACGATTGACTGCCCATTCGAGCTCCGCGACGTCGCCGAGATAAGGCACCCCCGCCGCCGGCGGGAAGCGCCGCAGGAATTCGGGAAACTCACCGCCATATTGGTCGAGGTAGGCGGCTCGCGGGAGATGCTCCCGGATGAAAATGTCAGCTGCGCCTTCAAAGAACTCGGCGCCGACCAAGCGTTCCACGGCCGGAAAAGCGAGCCGCAGCGCTCGGGTCAGGCCAAAGAAAATCGTATTGCGGTAGATGTCGAGTCGATCCGGCCCGATGCCGTCGGCAAGATCGTCGACGATTGTCGCCGGATCATGCTCGACAATGCTTGTGCACATGGCGCGTTGCACCTCAAGCAGCGTCGGCATGCTCGGCCTCATGTTCGGCAACGGCGATAAAGCTAGCTGCCCGCCGTGCTTCCCCAAGCAGCGTTTCAAGCGGCGGGATATTGTTGTCCCATTCAATCAGAGTCGGGACTGGCCCAAATCGGGCGAGCGCTTCCTGGTACAGCGCCCATACCTCCGGGATGACCGAGGAGCCGTGATCGTCGATGCGCAACGTTCTGCCATCGGCAAGCTGGCGAACGGCGTGACCGGCAAGGTGCATTTCCCCGATTGCAGCGGGCGGCAGGCTCGCGAGGTAGGTCGATGCATCCCAACCGTGGTTCTGCGAGCTGACGTAGATGTTGTTGACGTCACAGAGGATGCCGCAGCCGGTGCGCGCCGCGACGGCTGCCATGAACTCCCACTCGGGAATCGTCGAGTGGCGAAACGTGATGTAGGTCGACGGATTTTCGACCAAAATCCGCCGATTGAGAAAACTCTGCATCTGGTCGACGTGCCGGCAGACAACGTCGAGAGCCTCTTCCGTCATCGGCAACGGCAGCAAGTCTGCGAGGTAGTTCCGGTCGATGACGCTCCAGGCAATGTGCTCCGACATCAGCCCCGGCTCGATTCGCTCAGCGACCGCCTTGATGCGTTGCAGGTGCGCGGGGTCGAGTCCTTCTGCGCTGCCGAGCGAGAGGCCGACGCCGTGCAGCGAAATCGGAACATCGCGGCGAATGGCATCGAGATAGCGGAGTGCTGTTCCGCCGCCCATGTAGTTCTCGGTGTGGACTTCCATCCAAGCGACATCAGGACGCATGTCGAGCACCGCTTGATGGTGCGGAAAGCGCAATCCGATCCCGGCCTTCGCCGGGATCGGTGTCGCGCAGCTGCCGATCGCAGGAGACATCGGCATTTCGCAATCACGAAGCCGTGAGCTTGCCGCCTTGAATCTTGGCGCAGTCACCCGCCGGCAAGAGCACGAACGATTTTGCATCACGCGCCTGCGTCGCCTGACCGGCGCAGGAATGCACGCCCTCGGCGCAGTCATTCTTGGCGACAGCGTTGATGCCGTAGCACTTTTGGAGCTTGTTCTGCTGCATTCGCGCCATGTTGTCCTTCACGACTTGGGGCGGATTGGCCATGCCCTGCGCCCGCACGGCCGGGGCCTGCATGGCGAGAGCGAGACCGATGGCGGTTGTCAGCGTGGACGCGGCGAACAGACGGCGATTCATGACGTTTACCTCTCCATTTGCGTCTCGGGGCGAGACTTCACGGACGGAGGTTCGGCGGGCCTTGTGAAAGGTTAGCGGTCCTTAAAAAAATATGTTGCTACCGGGGGACACCCCGCCGGGTGTATTCGATGGCGTCATCACCGTTGAAGGACAACAAGGTTGCCGTCGTCTTTGCAATCCAGGAGCGTACTTCGTGTCGGCCGGCCGGCATAGCCGCCCACCGTCCCTGACCGTTGTCGCTGCATCCGCAGCAGACGACGCTCAGAGGGCGAGCGGCGGGCTCGATTGGTCGAAGCTCATGGCGCGAGCGCAGGATGGCGACCGCCAAGCTTATCGGATGTTGCTTGAAGATCTGGCGCCCTATCTGCGTTCGATCGCAGTCCGGTGCTTTAAGCAGCCGAACGATGTGGAAGATGCCGTGCAAGATGTTCTGATGACGGTTCATATGGTTCGCCATGCGTATGATCCGAGTCGTCCCTTCGGGCCATGGCTATTGGCCATCGCCAACCGTCGCATGATAGATCGGCTCAGGCGCGAGACGCGCCAGAAGGCTCGGGAGATCGCACTCTCCACCGAACATGAAACCTTTTCGGCTCCTGCAACGAACCTCAACGAGGTCGAATTCGACGCGGCTGCCCTTAGCGAGGCGATTGAAAAGTTGCCTCCCGAGCAGCGGCAGGCAATCCGGATGCTGAAACTGAACGAGATGTCTTTGAAAGAGGCGGCGGCAGCAAGCGGGCGATCCATCGCGGCTTTGAAAGTCGCCACTCACCGAGCCATAAAAAGCTTGCGGAAGATGCTTGGGCAACAGGGCCGACAGCCGTGACGAAGACCCCTGACCTCATTGATACCTTGGTCGATTGCGCGACGCCCGTCCGTCGTCTTCGTCCACCGCTCGTGCGCGCGGCGCTGTGGCTTGTGTTCGCAGCGCTCGTTCTGGCGGTTATCGCGGTTGCTCATGGCGTGCGGCCGGACCTCGCCGAGCGACTGCAGCAACCGATTTTTGTCACCGGCATGATTGGCGCGCTTGCGACCGGTATCCTGGCGGCCATTGCATCGTTCAAAACGAGCCTTCCGGACAGCTCGCGATCTTGGCTCTTGTTGCCAGTTCCGGCCCTTGTTCTTTGGATTTCGACGATCGGCTATGGCTGCCTGACTGATTGGGTCAGCATTGGATCGAATGGCGTACGCATGGGCGAAGCTGTTCGTTGCTTTGCGACACTCTTGATGACCAGTGCGCCGTTGTCGATCGCAATGCTTGTGATGGTTCGCTATGCAGCTTTGTTGCGTCCTGTAGCGGTCTCCATGGCCGGAGGTTTGGCTGTCGCAGCAATAACGTCATTCGCCTTATCCCTCTTCCACGATCTCGATGCGACGGTCATGATCCTGGTATGGAACCTCGGGTCGGCAGCACTCATCGCGGGTCTGGCGAGCGTTTTTGGTCGATCCCTGTTGGCTTGGATCGCCTCGCGGCTCACGCCAACCGCGCTTCGATCTTCCTGAGACGAGAATGAACACCACAGACGTGGCGTTCAGCCGCAGAAACATCACGAGTTGAGAGGAGCCCCCAATGGATCAGCGCACAAGGCCATCACCGAGGATCAAGCCACTTCCTCCCGAGCACTCTCCCGAACTCAAGGACCAGTTTGAGGCGATGCGAAAGAATCTCGGGTTCATCCCGAACAGTATTCTCATCATGCAGCGCAAGCCGAAGCTCGCGAGGGCTCTCGCCCAGATGACTGCCGCTGTGTGGGACCCAGAGGGCGAGGTAGATCGTGCCTTCAAAAGAATCATCGCGCACGTGGCGAGCCGTGCGGCCGGCTGCCAATATTGCATGGCTCATACCGCAGGCGGCGCTCTTCACTTTGGCGTGGAGGACAAGAAGCTCGCCGCGGTCTGGGATTACCAGACAAGCCCGCTCTACAGCGAAGCCGAGCGGGCAACGCTAGATTTTGCGCTTGCGGCGGCTTCCGTTCCAAACGCGGTCAACGACGAGATGTTTAGTGAACTCCGCAAACATTGGACCGAAGAACAGATCGTCGAGATCGTGGGCGTCATTTCGTTGTTCGGGTTTCTCAATCGCTGGAACGACACGATGGCCACGCCGCTGGAGGACGAGCCGATCGAGGTTGCACAGCAATATCTCGCCCGCGGCGGTTGGACGATTGGCAAGCACCACATGTGATCGGATTCATGGCGCTACTAGACGCATCTTAAGCTCCTTTCGTTCTGTACGCGGAAGCGGGGGCACTTGCTTGCTTTAAGGTCATCGACGGCTTCCTGCCCAGGAGGGTTCGCCGAATGCGTCCGATGATCGTGTCTCAGTCGCTCTCTCAACCGTTGACCGAAAAATTATCTCTGGAGTACGGTTTCGTATTCAATTGAAAGCACGGGAGAATTTCAGAGAATGTTAGTTTCGGGTTCCTCTCCCTCCGCCATAGCCATGCGGGCGGAGAAGCAAGCTGTCAGGCGAGCGATGGGAGCGAGGTGAATACGCAAGCTCTCGCGCGAATGAACGCCGAGACGCCCGGCAGTCTTGTGCGATTGTCGGCGAGGT
>Ga0209930_1000317_pt1 | contig 138977 bp, 151 predicted proteins | sample ThiBiot_500_biof_2_FD_183948 | JGI IMG/M metagenome (GOLD analysis project Ga0209930, IMG submission 183948) | Wastewater bioreactor microbial communities from Cape Town, South Africa - Thiocy_cont_500_biof (SPAdes) | ecosystem: Engineered > Bioreactor > Thiocyanate-remediating >...
ACCTAATCGAGGTCATTATATCGCTGTGGTTAAACGTGATGATACATGGCTTGTTTTCGATGATGAAACTGTTGATGTAAATTTGTTTTCAAGAAAAAAACAACGAACTTTTCTTTTGATCTTTTTCTTTTTAAGAAACTTGATCCGTCGAATTTCGAAGAATTCTACGGTGTTTCACATGATCTCGGTCGGCAATCTGAAACCAGTTATATTCTTTTTTATGAAACTCGAGAGGTTTAATATTAATCCTAGTAGAATACTTTGTCTGAATGTGTTTTTTTTTCTAAAGTAAATAAAATTCTATTATCATGTAAATTACAAATAGCCGATTGAAAAATAAGTACTTGTCTATAATGATTAGAGAAATAATAATCTTCGAGATTTTGCGAGTTTTTTTCTATTGGATAAAACAAAAAAGAGTTTGTGCGTGAAATAGTCGAATCTAGTTATTTGAATTTGATTAGGAGAAGAAAGCTTCGAGATGAAATTAGAAGATTCCATATGAAATAATTCTCGTAATTTTTAATTTGCTTCATATATCAAGATACTAATTATACATGATCAAAGTATTGTTTTTCCCGAACATCCGACATTCATATTAATTAATCACGATGAATAGTCATAATTATTATCCGAAGAGAGAAAAAGTAATCTCTCTTTTTTGCAATTTCTAGCAAACCATTATTCTTCACTTGTCATATTTCCGTTAGAGATTAACCATGGAAAATCTAACGACGAACACAACCTATGAACTGTTCGATTCACCTCTAGCCTATCTTTCATTCAACGAAAAAATCTTCATATCTACTCTATCGATACTCTTATTTCTCGTTCTTTTAATTGGTTTAATTGGTAATGTACTTGTGATTTACGTTGTTTTGAATTATGGTCGTTTAAAAACCGTTACCAATACGTATCTCTTGCATTTAGCTCTTTCGGATTTAATCTTTCTGAGTGGTATACCATTTTTTATTTCATCAATTCTTACTCGTACGTGGATATTTGGTGAATACATATGTAAACTATTTTTTCTCTCACAAGGTGTCAATCAATATACATCGATTATTATCTTAGCTTTACTTTCATTCGATCGATATTTAGCTGTTTGTTACTCATCGAAATCGATAACATGGCGTTCACGTGTCAATCCGAATATACTTTTAATATTCATTTGGATATTTTCATTTATTCTCATGTTACCAATTATAATCTGTACGACATTACAAGAAATTCAAGCCACTGAAGTTCAATGTATCATTGTTTTACCATTTGTTCATACGCGTTCGTTGTATTTCGCATATGTTATCTATACATCGACGATTACATTTCTCATTCCGATTAGTTTAATGATTTATTTTCATATAAAAATTGTTGCACGTTTACAAAATAAAATTCCTCGGCAACATCGTCGTTCGCGTACATCGATGCGAACCCGACGAAAAGTGACAACGCTAGTTCTAACTGTAATCAGCGTTCATTTGATATGTTGTTCACCTTATTGGACATTTCAAGTGTTTACAACAAGTGAATTATTTCCTCAAACAAGTAAATTATTGATTCCAACATCGAGTTTAACACAATTTCTGCTGTTTGTTAATTCGTCAACAAATCCGATTCTCTACGCATTTATAAGTGAAATCTTTCGGCAAAGTTTCAAACGTGTCTTTTCATGTTGTTTAACGAATCATAGTCAAACATTTGTACAAGAAACGACTATGATTAAACGAAATCTACTTACAACGAAACAACAAAATCATTTTCAACGAGAAAATACGATTTCAATTAAAGATCGAAATGCATTTCGTAATCAAAGATATCTATCCGTTGAAACAAATATTCAAGTTATCAATCGACAACGACGTTTATCTTCACTGCCACCTCCACCATCGATATTCATTTCTGAAACATCGGTTGTATCAGATAATTAAAGAACATCAAAGAAACGTTTCTACTTCGATTTAATTATATCGAACATGTTTGTTCTTACTCAACAAAATGTCCTTCAGCGACATATTTTTCTCTCTACCTGTACATATTAATACACCACACAAGTTTCTTTTTTTTTCTCTTCTTTCGACAAATTCATTACTGTATATGTGCATATATTCAATAAAAAAAACCGAACAGAAAAAGGTTATTTTTGCATTTCATGCGATGTAAAATATGTATACAGGATTCGTTTATTTCTCTCTCTTTTTTGATATGCAAAAAACTAATGTATAGAGAAATTCAATGTCAATATATGCCGTCTAGTTGCTCGAGCTGAAAGAGAGATGATTGGAAATCCAATTGTATGTTTGTTATACGCGCCACAGGTTAAAATAAATAATCAAACAAGACATATATTTATTCTCAAGGAGATACGAAAAAAGAAGCAAAGCACTTAAAATGGGTCGACCAGTCTGCATACGATCCATGTCAATCAAATCATAGCTCGAATATTTAGCAGTTTTCGACGATTATTTTTGAAAAAAAGAAGAAAATTTCATTGTTTTTTTTTCTCATATATATTTGTTTTGAAATACTAATATAATATCAATCACATTTTACAAATCTATCGAACAGTAAGAAAAAAAAAGAGAATGCATAACAACAACAACAGATATACACGTGTAGATTCATTCATATTTATACAAAAAAAGAAGGTAGAAAATACAAAAAGATTTATTCGACTATTGCTATTGAGATTTAGAAGAGATTTCATAGATCCATTAAGAAATCTTGAAGATCGTCCGATGGCAGTTGAGATTCTCGAAACACTTGTTCGGTATTCAAATCAGTGAACAAACTATCGAAATCAATTTCAGCCAATTTATCGGTTTGTTGAAATAATAATGGAAGATTTTCAATTGGAATTAGATTGGCTTCATTGATGGTCGGTAAATGTACATTCGAACACATTTGTTCATGAGTAAAAATACGTGTTTCGAGATGAAGTTTTTGATGTTGAAGAAATTCAACGTCATTCATTAACGCGGATTCTTGTTGTTCTAATTGTTCGATTTGCTCGAGAAGTCGTTGTTCGATATTTAATCGACTAATACGAACACGTTCGGCAGCAGCACGATTACGTGCACGACGAACATTACGTTTTTGTTCTTCATCAGCCGGTAAAATTTCGTATTTCGATCGACGGCCAGTTGCTAATGTTGGTGCCGGTTTCTTTCGTGGTTTAACTTTAATAGGACCGAATTCAATAGTATCGTTATCGTCACACGATGCACGACTACTTTCCGATGACGTCGGTTGATATGGTTCGCTTTTGATCGAAGTCGAAGCTAGAACGGGATGGAAATCCCCGGGTTGACTTTTGCTCATACACATCAGTTGTTGATCTATTGGTAATAGATTTGATCGCATACAATGATATCGTTGTTTTAGACTTCGACATTACATTCTCTTATATATATATAAAACTGCTATTTTTTTTTCGTTCTCTCTACTACGCCTACACAAATGACGTCATGAGTACGATTTGACTGTCGCAGCAAAGTCTGCCTACGTCAGAGCTGCATGACGCATTCCTTCCTCTTGCTTCTTTTGGTATGCAAAAGCATGGGATTGTTGTTATCGTCCAATAGCATCTGCTATGAGGGGGAGAAAAAAAACATCCCTTTTCTTTTTCTTTCTGTTTTTTGACTCAACAAAAACAACAGAAGGCTGTGATGACTCAACCGTTGCATTTACATTTGTTTTTTACTATAAAATATAAGTTTAACTGTCAGAATTTGTCCAACAGCTGGAAAGTACGTTCCAAGATGAACCTACCGTAATTCTAAAATAGAAATTATTTCAAAAGCAAAGATAAATAAATGTAAATTCATAGGAGGAGCGTGATATCAGCAACTGATTTGCGATAGGATCAGTATCAATGAATAGATTATACATGTATATACACGGATTGTTCACCACATTAACATTGACACTATCGGTGGTCAGTAAACTGATCTTGTACGATTTTCGATAAATGACGAAATAAAAAAAAACAGTCCATTGATCGACGATTGCACATATCTTGAAGATGAGAAAAGCCTATCGCTATCTCTGACGATTGGATAAGAAACGAATGTTCATAGGGCCAAGATAATTGCAATGAGTTCTATCGACGATTATGCAAGCGAATTGTTCATGAGGATCTTAGAGTTGACGAACTACAGTGCGCTACGATCTATCGTTAATATTTATCATGGATTGCCACTTTAATTTATTAATGAGTTCGGTAGATTTAGGCCTTTGTTGTTCTCAGGCGAGAACGAATCGAAAATTTTAGGACGTTGCTATTTCATTTGGTTTCTGCTTTTCGAATGAATCGAAACGCGAATATTCTTTCGTGATACTCAATCAATGCGTCATGATGCTTCATTGCCAAAACCTACGCATTACTCATGAAATGATGTCATTAAACTCCAATAGAAACTAACTACAGAATATAGGTGTCTATAGTTTCATATTTCGAGTGGTTTATTGCATATTTTGTTGAATTCATCTGCCATCTTGCAACGAGTACTCCATTATTCAGCTAGTATACATATATTCTTCCGTATGCTTTTGATCTTGATCAAATAGGAGGAGTTCTTAGGATGCATTAGAAGGCGTACTAACATTACGTCGATCTACTTGTTTATTTAATAATAGCGAATAGTCGATTGCATTCGCTCTTTCATTCGTATAATCAATGATCATGAAAAAGAAAACTACGAACATGAACTGAATACTACTCAATCAAAGAATCTTGTATTTATTAAACTAAATCTAATTTAAGAAAAACAAACAATCTTCTGAGTCTTTGCTCTATGATTTTTGTACATTTTTCACAACGATAATTCCTTTAAATTTCGAAGCAATTAATATTCCTTGTACACCTTTCAAGAATGCTTGTCCAACGATATTCATCGACAATTGATTTCGTGTTTCTTCATTAATTAATAAAACATCAGTAACAACATTTCGTACGATAACATCACCATCAATATTACCAATTCGTGTGTTACCATTTTCTTCTCGAACAATAACCGGTTGTTGTTCGCGATTCGGTTGAATATAATTATGAATGACAATTTCTCCGTTGACTTTCGATGATTCACTTGTTTCACTACCTTTTAGTTGTTGAAGCATCATCTGTTTAGGACCACAGAATAATTGTAGATCATTGCTCAATGCTAATGTATCGAAACCGTACTGTTCATTGGGAACAAGTGATTCATCTTGAAAGATTTCTTTAATGACTTCGTTGAGACTGACATTCAATGGATCGTTAAGAGGTTCATGTCCAGCAGCTAAACGCGAGAAAACAAAAGTATTTAACAGTTGAACAATGAAGAACAAAAAGTACCCGCTCGCATAACTCCACTAACGACATTTTCAAGACTTTGTTGAATTTTTTCTAAGAAAGCTGATGGATCGTATAATTTAACTAAATATTGAACAAAAAAACTGAGTTCGATGTGATTTATTGTCGATTAACTTTCAAACCTGATGCAGTTTCGAATTGAAATTGTTGAATGATATTATTCTCTTCGTCAGGTGAATTCTGATTGTGAATTTTAAAAACATACGCTGTATTTTCCGAGAGATTTTTCATTGTAAGATTTAAATGATCTTTATCAATAGTACCGATCTTAAAAATACGAAGAAAAAAAACATCAATTTGATTATTTCGATTACGAAATTTACTTTCGACCATTCTTCTCCTTCGAGCGTTTCTTTTTTCGAATAGACATCGAAAACATCTTCGAATGCAACCGGTTTATCCAAAGGAACGATTGCTTCGATGAGAACAGTCGTCGGATCGGTTTGATGAATGGCAAATTGAGGAGGAGGAGCAGGTGGTTTCGTTTGTTTTTTTACTAATAAACAACAATCAAAGACAAAACTACATATTCAATTTGAATAATCAAATGTAAACAAACATCGATCTTTGCCTGATAGCGGTGTTTTAACATCGAGAACTAATGCAAGTTGAGAGCTGATTGCTTCAGCATTGCCAGAAGTAGTAGTTGATGCTCCTCGTAGAACAGGTGTAAAACGAAATTTATAATCAGTGCCTTGTTTAAGTTTATCGATAGTTAAATGAGCAACATCACGAGTTATATCAGGAATCTAAACAGAAAAATATGTTGATTGTTGAAAGAAAAATACAATTGTCGATGAAAATCTACTTGTTGCCATTGATCGAGTTGATCGATTGTTGTAAATTCGACTTTATATCGATCGAATTGTTTGAAACCTTCATCGAATATATCAACATCAACTGATGTCGCTGATGTTGGAACAAGACGTAATGAACTAAGCCATTCATTGACATTATGAACTGTTAATAAATCCGATTCACTCGTATCATCTAAACCAAAAGAAAATATTATTCGATATACGTATGTCGAAATCATTGAAACCTGATTTAGCTGCGACAACTAAACGAAATTGACATTGTTGAGCATCATCGAGATCTTCTAATAGAGCTAAACCTTGTGAAAGTGGTACTTTCGTTACTTTTGTCCATTCAGTTGCATTCGGTTCTCGTTTTTCAATAACATATTTATTCTCATTTCCATCGTTGGTCCATGTTAATTGAACGGATTTATCCGAAAGAATTTCTACGTTCGGCACGAGTACTCGATCGCCAATGAGTGATTTCAAATTGATTTCATCAGTCGGTTTACTCGCAAGGATTTTACCATTTTCAAGTTGAGCTGTCAAACGAAAACGTGTCGATTTATTTTCATAATTTTGATCGGTAAACAATGATAAAACATCGAATTGAGTTTGCGTTTGACTTTTATCAATAGTTTGTCCGATTTGTGACCAATCGTCTTGTCCGGTGCATTGTTGTTCAATCATAAACGAACTAATATCCGATAATGAACTCGGCGAAATCCATTCACAAACAAGAGAACCGAGATCATTTTGATTTGCATTCGCTGATGAACTATCTTCGTATCGAACATTGAATGCAATCAATTCGATTTCTCGTTCTCTTGCCAATTGTTTTCGTCGTTTTTCGGCTTCGGCTAATTCAGCTTCGTATTCAGCTTGTGCACGTAATCGAGCAGCTGAAGATTGATTTGCTTGACCATTGGTTAATGATGATCGACGATTTGATGATGATGTCGGATAAACTGGACGTTTTTTCGTATCTTCTTGTTCCATTTCACGAAGACGTAAATAAGCAATACGACCGGGTAGATGAAGTTTTTCATCAGTTCGATTGAAATTGAAATCATAGGATCGTGAACGAGCTCGTCCAATGGGTGTTGTATCAATATGCCAATTGAGAGAGATTTCATCCTGATCTAACATACGTAAAATACGATTTAATTGAATTTCTTGTCCGCTAATCTAGTTAAGAAAATGTCAAAATATCAATCCGTTCTATTCGTCAAACTCTTGAACTCACAGTATCGTATGTATGTCGTAGAAAATGATAATCATCTAAACGTTGTTCGGCTCCAGCAGCCATAAAATGTGCGACTAAATGTGGTGTATCTTCCTATTAACAGAAGTATTTAATTAAATTCTTTTTTTTTTGTTTGTTTCTTCACTTACCATATTTAATTTCAAAGAAAACGTAAAACCACAGGCTATTGATTATCGTTAGCACGTCTCCAACCGAATAAATGTCGAAGTCTAAATGTAATCTATCTTATGAAAACAAAACAACACCGAAGAGCTATATCGAGCTTGTATTATCAGTAAGATTTAGCATCGACAGAAGAAAAAACGGAGGCGCAACTTAAACAGATGTTGTTGTTGTTGTTCTTACAAGTATATACTGCCCATCATATTGATGGATAATATCAGTAAATCATCACATTTGCTACATAATCAAATATTTTCCTTTCTCTCTCTCTCTTTGGTGTCTTCGAAGTTCGATTATCAACGAAACAGAACAACAAGTGAGTTATATATATAAACAGACGACTTGTCGATTAGACTAAACAACGATTTATAAAGTTAACTGTTGTCAACGGAAGTCAAGGTTATTTATCGAGGGTCTCATTTTCGTAATTCAGTTTGTTTGTTTCCTATTTTTGATATCAAATATCGAACAGAAACATAATCAGTTAGCTTTTACTGTTTCAATATACAGATCGATCAGCTCTATTTTACCAATAATCAAATATCAAAACGATTCCAGTTGAAATCAATTAGCCAAAAATAATCAAAACACAGCTAATGTAAACAAAAACAATTCGATTCGGAGTGTATTGATGCCGATATATAATATGCAAGCTGTGATAAATGTACATATTATTTGACTAGCTAAACACTGAAAACATTTAGGTCAAGGTCAACATTTAATTTCGAATTTATCAACTGTCTGCCAATATGACTTTGACATTTGAGATACTTCTTCGAAAACAAAGTTGATTTACGCCAGATGTAAATGATTTCTGACCTATAGAAGATATTCGTGGATGTCAACAAATGTAACTCGAGAACAAACGTATGTACCATTAATAGATCTGATTTTGTCAAATGTTGGCTTTTATTTCAAAATAAAAATGGTTAAATTCATAACATCAAATAAATCTTAAAGAATTTTCTCAAATATGTATATACAGAGAAAAGAAAAAGAAGAAAAAAGAAAAAGAAATAATATTATATGTTTTCGTTTAATACAAACTCCACAGAGCTTTCAATGCTTTCGTCAAGCCCATACTATTATAGTTGAAATAACTAAATCAAAAACAAAAAATTATCTTTTCAGAACAAACAAACAACAAAATTTTCTTTACCAAAGACCAGCAAAAGCACTTGTGGAAAGAAAATATCGGATAATATTCGCTAATGGCAATGCTTTCCTTGGGCAGTAATCAATTAATACTGTATCCATTCCTAAATATATCCACACAAAAAAAAAGAACTCGAGAAAATCTCTAATCAATTCGACAAACCCCAATGCGCATGGAGAACAAGCGAAGCTGCTAGTAAATAGTTCATTAAAACTGAATTGAACACAAATGAACTCGGAATAATAGCTAGCATTGCAAGTGCTATGGTGCGTTCGATTTTGCCTTGATCTGAACCGAGCCGTTTGCTTAGATTGGCTGTTGTTTGTGGAACATCTTCCGAATAAACTGGTTCGATATTTGTTCCAACCGACGGCGGGATTTTCGTTTTCTATAAAATGTGTTTTTTTTTCTTCTTCAAACAAATTGAAAGTAGGTTTTTTTTTTACCGATGATGGTCCACCGAGAAACGATGAAGTGAATGTCAACGAATTGATAATCAAATAAAACGAACGGAAATTATGACTCGATGTAAAACTCATATTTTGAGAATTCTAAAACACAAAAATAAAGTCGTGTTGTTTTGTTTATCTCGAAATATTGCAAAGCATTTTATATAAGTTAAAGTTTTCGTCCTTGAGACGTGCAAATCGGTCATTGAGTACGGATTGACTTCTCATTTGGCGCTAGTCGAGTTTTTTTTTCTCATAATTTCATGAGATTCTCTTTTGACATGATTATTGCTGTTGGACTGAGTACCTTCGAGGGAGGAAATCAAATGTTGTTGAATCTGTAGAAAATTATTATTTTGAAAAACAAAACTTGACGTGTTTTGTTCGAGATTTCTGTCTATCTGAAAAGCTGAACGATTGCCATTGGTAAATCAATTGAACAAATCAGTATTTTCCATAGATATCGCTAAATAATCGAATTCAAAAACTGGAAAATAAAAAGCAAATAAATCGTCTCTCGATAATTTCATTTGAAAATCTCATCTGTCAAAAATTTCTCGTTTTCGGTCACGATTTCTTCTCGATGAGTCATCGATTTCTCCTTCTACAGCAAGCAAATAGAAGACGATCTGACCGTTTTGAGTGAATATATATATATATATATATATATATATGTATACACGTTCGTTCGCTGTATGAGTATTTGTCGGTCAAATGTCTTCTCGTTCTTCTCTTCGTTATTTTTTCTAATCAAAATAATACAGCGCGCAAAAGACTCAATTGAAAATCACTTTTTTCTTTTTTTCTCGTTGATTAAAATAGACTTTTTTCTGCTGGTGTGTGTGTGTTCGTCCTTGTACTTAATTAACCAACAATCAAGGCAAACAACGTGCATATTCAACAGCAATATGATGCTTCCTGATTCGCCTCAAAATATCGTCGTTGTCCGAGCGCCATCGCCGTCGATTCACTATCTACCGACAGGCATCAACGGAGAAAATCTCGTTCTTCCAACCGCCACAACTCAACAGCCAACAATTCAAACCACGAATCAGCCCGTGTCCGAATCGTGGTGTTTGACAAGCGTGAAAGTGATTAAAGTAGGTTGACAGATCGAGTTAATCTTATTTTAAAAAGCAAAATTCGATTTAGTTTTCATTTAATTGGACAATAAACAATTTCTCGTTTTGCCGAGAAGAAATGGGCGAAGCATTGAAATCATCGTCGTTCTCGGCGAATGCAAATGATAAATTAAAATGGTGTTTACGATTGAATCCGAAAGGTTTAGATGAAGAATCGAAAGACTATCTTTCGCTCTATTTACTTCTGGTCGCAGCACCATCGAGCAAATGTGAAACACGAGCCAAGTTTAAATTTTCGATTCTCAATGCGAAAGGCGACGAAACCAAAGCCATGGAATCACAACGAGCCTATCGGTTCGTTCAGGGCAAAGATTGGGGTTTCAAAAAGTTCATTCGTCGAGATTTTCTCATCGACGAAGCCAACGGTCTTTTGCCCGATGATAAACTAACTTTATTCTGTGAAGTGAGCGTCGTTGCAGATAGTGTCAATGTCAGCGGACAAACACCGATTAGTCTCGTATGTTAACTCGAATCATGATGAGAAAACTTTCAAACAAACATTTTGTTTCTTTAGTTTAAAATTCCTGAATGTCGGTTGAGTGATGATTTTCAAAATTTACTCGACAATTCCGTTTATTCGGACGTGACACTTGTTTGCGGTCAACGAGAATTTCCCGTTCATAAAGCGATACTAAGCAGTCGTTCGAAAGTTTTCCAAGCGATGTTCGAACATAAAATGCTGGAAAACGAACGATCTCGTGTGTTAATCGAAGATATCGATGGTGAAATCATGCACGAAATACTTCGATTTATCTACACGGGCAAAACGCAAAACATCGAGAAGATTGCTGATGCACTTTTGCCTGCTGCTGATAAATATTGTCTCGAACGATTGAAAGTTCAATGTGAAGAAACGCTTTGCACGACTATCGACAAGGACAATGTTGTCGATACTTTGATATTAGCTGATCTACATTCAGCAACACAATTAAGACAACAAGCTATTGACTTCATCAACACGCATTCACAAGGTAGAAGTTTCAACACAAAAAAAAACAACAACATTTTCGATTTGGTTTTTTGTAGACGTGCTGGAAACTGTTGGCTTTCAATCGATGATTTCGACGCATCCACATCTGCTCGCTGATGTCTATCGTGCAATGGCATCGTTGCAAAATAATATCATCTGTCCGCCGAGAAAAAAACAACGTACATCTTGAAACCAAAAAAACAAGTGATTTTAGTGCCAAGAATTTTATTAATTAATTAATTAATTGTACATAATTGCTTTTCATTTGTATTTATTCATTTATGTGTATCTGTTTTTGTCTGATAGAATTTCTTAAGAGATAGTAAAATTCAATTTTCGAGATCTTCTTTAATAAAATCGCTTGATGTTTGCTTTTTATTGAATAAAGAAAAGAAAGAAAAACACGAGTTCGACAAGAACTGAACGGGAATATATTTGAGTTTGATAATGTTTTAAGTCCTACCATCTTAATATACAACATATCCGTGCACAACAACACAGAAAACGAAAACAAAAATACAATTTCTGAGAAATCAAACGTAAAGACAGATAGTTTTACACGTAATAAACAAAAAAAAAACGCACAATCTCGTTTATTTCAATTTTTTCTTTCCATTTGAATTATTATTATTATTATTGTTCATCGAATTCCATGTTAATCGGTCTTCGTAGAATTTAATAACGAGTTGAGCTGATTGTTTGTTAACAATACGCGATGGAACTAATTCAGGTTTCGGCACACCTTTCCATTTGACTCTAGAAAACAACGAGCAGATAATACACAAACAATCGAAGTCAATCATTCGACATACAAAAACATTAATTCTTCATCGTAGATATCGGTTGCACCCATTAGCGTTTCAGGTACTAAACCACGACTATAACCTGTTTGTTCGTATTCAATACGTCCTCGTTTTGTTGACGGTGTGCTATTTTCTTCGTCATCGTTGGAATTTGCTGTCGAAAGAGAACGTTTACCGTTGGTTATAGGTGCTGGTGGTTTGTCTTTTTGTTCAGCCATGAACGCAGCAATTAAATCTGGACAATCGAGATTTTCTGCTGGTTCCTAAATGAAAACGATGAATCCTAGAAAATGAAAAATATAATCTCGTTTTTACCCAAGTATTTTCACTATCGGAAAAGCCTTTCCATTTGAGTAGATCTGAATTTTAAAAAAATGGGTTTTTTCTTTTCAAATAAAACCGAATCGATCGACTTACAAAGAACTTTGCCTTTTTTCGTTGTACGCATTTTTAAGATTTTCTCCACAATGAATTCTTCTTCATCGAGATCCGATGTCGAATCAGAATCTGATTGTTTTGCGATTGATTCATTTTTATTTTTATCGTCGGTATCAACGCTGATGTTTCGGCCCATGATCTCTTAGCCTTTCGTTTTGTCTTTTCGAAAAACAATGAAAATCTAAAATAAAAAAAAAACGTACAAATTTCTCGGTGTTTTTTTTTGTCTTCAAATCGAATAGAATAACTGACGACTGAACGTGAAATAAAAGAACAAAGGAAGTATTCATTCATTATTGGCATGACAAGATAACCAATGATGGTATGACCTAAGAAAAGAAGATTTGTTAATCTAGCGACATCGATGTATTTTTAATTCAAACAAAGAACGAAAAGAAAAATATCAATCCATATGAAAAACTAATTGAAGAGAATGTGTAACCGGTGATTTGTCATCGTTTGTTTCCATAAGATCAGCCATGTATGCCCACCAACGTTTCATAATTTCATTATCTCGGAGTTTAATATTCGATGAATTTGTTGTCGATGAAACTTTTTGAACAGCAAATAGAGTTAACGAAGGTTCATCGAGAAATATCGAATAATCTGATATACCATTCTCACGAATTAAATTAACAAGTTCGGGCCAAATTTCATCATGTCTTCGTTTGTATTCATCGATCACATTGGGCTTAAGTTTCATCGTAAATGCAACTTTATCCGTCATGATTTTGTTTCGAATGTAAAAGAAAAAAAGAATGCCTATGCTGATACGCCAATACAATAAAATGACGTGTCCTTGTTTTAGAGGTACGAGATAAAAAAATGTCGAGAAAAAAGGTTTTATTTTATTTATTACACTAATTTATCTGAATTTTGTGGGCAGAATAAAAAAAAAAGATTATTCAATGACTGTGTACACTTCGATTTCATTGACTAGAAAATATTTTGTGTTCGAAAATGTTCTTTGTCCTTTGCCATTTTCTGTTAAATCATCGAAACAATAGGGAAATCTTATTGAATTCAAATTGTTTTCATTGGCACGATGACAAATATGAATGTCGTCGAGACCGAAAACAGGTCCCGCAGTTAAATAATGTGACACGGCAATATCATCTTTCGAATGAATATTAAAACGAGTTAGTTTATCTTGAGTAAGTTGAAATAAAAATGCTTGAGGATCACGATGAAAACCGTATTGAGACGACCAAGGAACTGTTGTATAACCACCGAAAATGAACTTTCGATTTTTCATCAAGAATCGATTACGTGATTGAATCAATGTCAATGTTGGACCACGATTATTGCACAAACGATGAAAATCTCCTGAAGCAAAACCATCTTGTGAACCTTTATAAATTAATAACCATCGCTTTTCAGTAGAAAATAATTTATTGATTGCAATCTTTTGGTTATTACTTAGCAAAGTACCATCACCAGTGAAAGATGTCAACGCTTTTGGAAGAGTTGAAGTGAGATTTGTTGATGAGGATGTTGTTCGATATTGATCGGCTAATTGTTTAACTAAACGATTGCTTTTTAAATCTTTGATTTTAATCGATTGACGAGTCAATGGACTTGTGTCATTATGATATTTTATCCATTCAACAATGGCTGAACGTTCGTATGTGTATCCATCAGAAGCTAGAACTGGATCAACAAATAATTCCAATGTTATTGGACATGTGAGAGCATTGAGTACAGCAGAATCAGACTGATTTTCTGTAGACATGTTTTGTTTGTAAAAAAAGAAAGTAATTCGCAAGTATTTATATACGAAACAGAAAAAAAACACCTTGGTCATGATGAGAAGACGTAGAGTACGCGTTCGAACAGATCGATCAAGCAAGACTATCGTAAATGCGCAGCGTCATCCGTGTCCTCAAGTAACACGAAGTTTATTTAGGAATATGACGTCAACGTACAGAATTATATTAGTGCGAAAAGAACAGTTGAAATTTTCTTGTCTTTTTATTATTATTATTATTAAATTTAATGAAGAATATGCTTCAAAAGTTCAATTAATTAGAAAGCAAGAGAAAATGTGTGTCCGATTGAGTTTATATTTAAAAAGAAACTCCATTTACTGAATCGTAATAAGTTCGTTCATTATCATCGTCCGATTTTTGATCTTCGGGTTTATTTAAAATACGTTTGAGTTGTTCGAAAAAATCATGAAATGATTGACGTTTCACAATGTTTCGTGTAAGTTTTTCGCAATGTGCACCATAACGATCCGATGGACATTGGCAATAGTAAGTTGTTAATAACGAAATACATTCTCCTTCCCCGCAGATATTCGGTTGACAAAATCGATTCCAATTCGAATATCCTGATTTTCCTGTGTTTTTACCAAAAATCTGGAAGCGTTTCATAGGTTCAAATTCATTGCTATCATCATCTTGAACTAGAACACAAACATCTTGAATCGAAAAACCTTTTCATTTTACTTACAACGATAAACTCGAGCAGATACTTGAAGAATAAAAATGCTTCCAATGCAAATCAGCAAATAAATATTTCTATGTACCATACTTTTCGTTTATCTAAACTGAAATAAAATTGCCTTTAGCTATATTTCGACGAAAGAATTTATTGTAATAGATATTCCGTATGTCGACTCGGAGGAGTAACTAAATTACTAATTTGCTTTTAACGTAATAGACCTGACAGAACTTGATTGACTAGTTGAGAGAAGTACTCATAAAGGAAAAGAAAGCAATTAATGCAGATGATGTGTTGCCTACGTTCGAGAAAGATGTGTCTTTTTAGACAGTGTTTAATTCTAATTGAATGATGTCATGTACGTTTGTTTCTAAACAGACATATTTGAATAGGATCTGGAGTTTATTCATAAACAGAAAAACAAACAGTGTAATATTATATTCTGTGAAATAGACTGAATGGCTTTTTTCTTCTGACACATCAAAATAAATCAACCTAAGCTTTATTGAAGATCAGAAAATCAAATAATTCATTGTCTGGGGAAATCACAGAGCAAATAGCTACTGTTCTTTGTCTCCAACTCTTTAGAATAGCTAACCATTATACCATCTTTAATAAATAGAAAAAAATTAGCAAATTAGTATAAGATGAAATTTGATGAGTTCGTTTTTTTTAAATATTTTTATAGTTGTTTGTGTGAACCATCTTGTTTTCTATTCTATTGCGACTAAAACAATAGATCATTATCTTAGTTCAATATTGACACGAATGTCTCGTTTATCCTAGTTTCGAATAATATTGACCTTAGAAAATACATTCGTTCTCTATCGCATTCAAACCAATAAAAATTGTATTTTCTATATTTAGAATTTCATTTAAAAAGATGAAAAAAGAAAACACGATTGAAGAAAAACAGAACGTTGTCGTTTTTGTATATAGAAAAAAAGTTTTTTTTTTCTGAATATCTCGACGACAAAAACCACTTACATACAAATAGACATAGAAAAACACACGCACACGATGGAGAAAATATACAATAGATTAATGAGAAAGAAAGCAACACTGTCGTAGAAAAGAAAACAAAAAGCGCATGAAAATAATTCAAATAAGAGAAAGAGAGAGAGAGAGAAATTGAAAAATGGCCATTTGTGCCAATAGATAATATGATTAAAAGCTACGAACTTACAATATATAGATCTTCCACTGAGAAATAGAATAAAAACAAACAAAAAAAAAGAAAGAAAATGAAGAAATTATTAGAATCGTCATTCGCACAAACAAGAAAAACATTGGTGTAGAGTTTTTGTTTTAATTTCGTCGATAGAGAGGAAATCTGTCTGAACGGATTGTAGACGTGGAATATTGGCCGGATAACATACGTTGAGAATTAGGTGTATGCAAATGTTTATTGGAGCCTAACTCGAGTGAGATTGTGCTCAGTTTGCTGCTGATTGGATGATCGTCTAAAAGAAAAAGGACAAACGATTTAAATTTGTTCTTTGTTAAGCGGATTTCAATGCGAGGAAAACAATAGCAAAAGCGTACACACATAGCATTATATGTGAATTAAAAGCATGCCGTTAAAAAGCAAAAGCAAATAGGGAATAGGAAATAGCATTATTTATTCCACGTACGGGAATGTTTGTTGTTCATGTTCAGGTGCATAGCCAACATAATAATCAATGCCGGCATTTTCTGATGGTCCACTTCGTTTTCTTGTCGAAATCGGATATTCATTCTGTCGATTATATTCGGGAAGTGTTGCCGATGTCGTAACATCGCCCGGTCTTATTTGTCTTTGACTCGGTATAAGTGGAGCTGTGTCATCGCCCAGACTTCCACCAGTACGACGAGGCAAACTGTTATCACGTGTGGTTGGTTGTGGTGCCGGTACACGAATATTACCACGGCGTGGTACGGGTACAGCTGTTGCTTGTTGAGACTGATGATGTATTGGTTCATCGACGTATTGTAATGATGTACGAGACGTACCTTTCGGATCTTCACGTGTGTCTACATGGCAGATAACAAGACAAAGTTTTAGATCGATCTACGCCCTAGTCGTTTCGTTCCTTTCATAGCTCGTCATTTTTTTTTTAAAAAAAAAACTTGTTACAACAACTCGAAACTAGTTTGTCCTACCTGCTGGTCTATAAGATCCACTGTGCATAGAACCTTGATCATTATTTCGAAACAATGCAACCAATTCCATGCCGAAAAGAATCAAAACAAGAAAACCCATGTAAATAAACCAAATAATCCAAACAGCTAATGGTAGAACAGCAAGAAAAACGCCTAATGAGATATTTGTCAAACCAAGTGCAACGATCAATGCGCCTAGAATTCGATGGCCGATACGCCATGCATTTTCACCGCCCCAAGTTTCATTAAACGAAGGTTCACGGAGTTTTCCACCTGCTTCACGGTATTCACCCTTGGAGCTCGAGCCTTTGCCAGAAAAAGCTGCGCCAATTCTTTTTTTTTTCGTTAAAAAAATGAAGAAGAAATATAAACTTCTGATCGTACACTTCAAATTCGAATACTTACAATCCAACGAAAAATTGAATAACCGTGAGAATGAATGTAATTATACCGATGATTGCGTGTGCATGTCGAAAATGAAGCCAGGCAGGTGCACGAACCGAGTGAACACCGAATGCAAAGCCACAAATTGATAACACAACGCCAAAAAGCTACGAAGGCAAAAGAAAAATAGAAATAAATCAATGTTTGGCGTTTGTTTCTTTTAAATACTTGTAAGCCAAGGTGAATTGGTCGTTGAGCATTTAGGTTTCTGCCGTGTCGACCAACCAAATAACCAAATGGAAAGAAAATACCATAGGTAAAGAATTGAAAGATACCATGAAGATGGTAGTACGAAAACGGGTAGATACAACTACGAGAATATGGCGAATTCAATGCATCTTGTGGACCGGCACGTAAAAACCAAAGATCAGAAAGTAAACGGCTATCACTAGAAGATGAATTGATCAATGACAAATCGATGTTTCTTTGTTTTTGTTGTTGAAAAGATAATCAAAACTTACTAAACACTTCGGCCACCGAAAACGAACATGCCAGGTGAACCTTGAAAGCAACCAGCAACATAAGCAGCACCTTCACGTTGAATTGGATAGCCACCATCCTGAAATATTCAGTTTTTTTCTATCTGTACTTCAATTTATTTCGTCGAAAATTACCGATGATGGACTTGAACGTTTTAGATACCATCGCTTTTGACTTAAACTAAACACTGCAACTTCTTCACGTGGACTTAAATAACTCTGAATTATAATTAAATAGAAAAACAAAAAAATTTCAGAATATCAAAATAACTCACTCGAATTGATGATCGAGTAAATTCTCGGCCACCCCAGAGGACTGCAACTGGTTGTTCCATGCCCATACCAGCTCCTCCACTATAAATTCCTTGACCCATCGAAGCACATGTGCTGTATGATGGAAGCGTGACCATGGCTGCGCCCGTTTTTGTTGTTGGACATTCCCAGAGACGTTCCCAATGTCCACGATCGAGATGTAATAACCATGAATCAGATGATGGACAAGGACCGCCTTTGCCATAACCACTGAAAAACAACAAATCAATTAATCATTTTGTTTTCGAATGAGTCATCGATAAAAAACGGCAAACACTTTTGAAAATGAGTCAAATCGTTGACTAATTCTTGTTTTTTTTACCTTAAACAACCTCCATAAAGTAACAGATGATTATCGGTGAGTAATGTTGTTGAATGTCCATAACGAGCATGTGGATACGCTGGACTGTACGACGATAAATCGTACATAACTAAAAACAACATAAGACGAAAATCGGTTCTTTCGATGGAGAACTTACTAATTGCAGATTGTCCGCCACTGTATTGATTGTAACCAGATGTAATCTGTCCCACGGTTTCGACAGTTGAATACATCCAATCTCGAGATTTACCCATACTGTAGATAATTCTCGGTAAACCACTGGTATATGGCGAAACAGCTGCTGAACCTAAACCTCTCGCGTACTGAGTTGTTTGAGTTTGTTGCCAACTTTTAGTTCTGAATTGCAAACAAAAAGAAATCAATCGATCGATCGATCGATGAACAAAGTCACAAATTCTCTTACAAATAACTAAGATACCAAGTATCTCCTAACGGATAGTAATTCTCATCGATACGATCGTCATTATAATTATAATTATTATATCCAGTTGGATTATTCATTTGATTGTAATTGAAATTTTGTCGTGCAGACACTGCACGTTTCTGTTTCGTCGGTGTTTCCGAGCCTTTTTTCGGTGAACCAGCAGGATTTGCTCGATAACTCGACATACCTGCTGAATTATACGATCCATAAGCCATATACGGATTCGTATATGGTGTTGAACCTTGCATACCAAAACCACCGAATATATATAAACCATTGCCTAGTGAACTTGCTGATGCCATGCCGTATCGAGCTGATGGCGTATTAGCAAAGTTCAATGGTTCCCAAATGCCTGAAATTGAACACAAAACATGCAAATAAAGTCATTGAGAATGAATATTAACCTTGAAGAATATTGAACGCATAAGTATCTTGATGAGGCATGCCTGATTGATCTCTTCCACCGTAAAGAATTAAAAATGTCGAATCAAAGCCAAGTGCAGCATCTCGACGGGGCATTGGTGCATCACCGACTGAACCGTCACTTAATAAAATCCATTGCATTTGTTGAGCATAGATAGATGAAAATAACATCGAAAATAAATGAAAATAGATCAACATTTTCGACATTATCTAAAAAGAATATCGGACTAATTTGTTTGTCAATAATGAAAATGAAACAATCCCGATCGAGCGTAAATTTCAAGTGACGAGATATGTTTATTTTTCTTCTCGGTCGTGTCGAAAAGAGAAATTCTAAAATCAATAGTTTTCGTTCTCTTGCACTTTTCTTCTCTGTCTCCCTATCTCTCTCACCTGTATAAATTTTCAATTCGATTTAGTTTTTTCGTCACACGTTAACTCGATGAAAGAAAAAGAAAAAAAGAGAAAGAAACGAATTTGTTATTTTATCAATGATATGAATCAATTATTACGAGAGCGAGAAAAAAAAAGACGAGATCTTCACATAACAAGTTCTCTCTTCTTCAACAAAAAAAAAATTATATGTATATATATATACTTTCGAAGGTCTGGTTACATGCGCCGCATTATACAGTTTTCGATTACTCGAGTTCTTCTTTTTTTACGAAAAAAAAGAAAAGAACGAAAAGTTCTATAGAATCAACGAAAAAAGAAGAGAGAGAGAGACACAGACATGTAGGTGACAGTCTACCTGGTTGTATTCTTCTTTCTCTTTCAACGAATGCCGTTGACAGTATCTTGACTATATAAAATTTTTTCTTTCTTTCTTTCTTTCTTTCTCTTTTCTCTCCTTTTTTCTAACATAAAGGTAGTAGAGATCGAAAAATATATATATATGCCACACGCGTTGTCTATGTTCGCTTACTGCTAACGGGCCGACCAACCGCAAGAAGTTTAATTTGCCCGTAAGAAGTAAAATGAAAGAGAGAATATGAACTTTCTTCCTTAGCCTCCGTTCGGCCTCGTATTGTCGCACGGATGCAAATAGAAGAACAAAAAAAAGAACAGAAAGGACAAAAAAAAGTTCAACTTTCTTTACTCTCTCTCTCTTTCTGTTCCTCTTGCGTTCATTCATGTTCCAAGTTTTGATTTGTGACACGCCTGAAATTTAGTCATCACCACTCTACGTATGCATAAACATAGAATAATGTTAATAGAAAAAGAGAAAGAAAAATAACAACGAAAAGTTCGTTTATCGTCTCTTTCTCTCTCTCTCTCGAAGAGAAAGAAGAAAAAAAATGAGAACATTGAAAATGATTCATTCAGCAGTATCTATACTAAAAAAGAAATGCCGATATACGCGAAATAAAAGAAAAAAGGCCAAGGACACGTACACATGGCGCATTCTATTCAATAGAAAGAAGCTAATTTTGATATTTTTAAATACAAGAAAATTCAATTTTTTCAAGGACATGTTTAGTTTTCATTTGGAATAGAACGAGAATTTGTTTTGCTTCATTTTAATGATTTACATCAATGTCAAAATTTCTTAAGGCAATAAAAAAAAGGAGAAAAAAACACTTGCTTTTATCTGAATAGGCACATGTCGAAAACCAATCGAGCTAATCTGATAAAAGAAAAACGAGATTTCAACTTCCTTAGTTTTTATTTCGAATAATCTTAATGAATCATTTCCTAACAAACTTACCTAACAAATATTGACACGCAATTTAGCATAAAATCAAAGATTTAAATAAAACTGTCAATTTCGTTAAATCGAGAGTTTTTTTTCCTACATTAATCCCCTTTGAAAATCGCACGTTAAGTAAGGTGTTAATACAGCACATTTCGATACATATTATGGCCTTGTTAATGTACATTTGAACTTCAATGGATGAAAATGTTCATCGTGTTCGTTCGATTCTGGCAACTAATTTCAAAAGTCTATTACGTGATTGCATCTGCATAAATTTTTTTTTATTATATATTGACATTGATCAAAGCATTTTCGATGCCGTTTCGTTTGGCATAAAGAGAGGAAAAAGAAAACGTGATTAGATTTTACCTGTGCATTTGAAGGACAAACATTGGTGTAATGATGGAGTTTGGCATCGAATGAAAAAGACAAACAGAAGAGAGAACGAGAGAGTAATAAACAGTACTTGCAATGCGTTAAACTTTTCGTTGTGACACTTTATTTGATACAAAGAATAATCGTCGTTGTCATCTATTTGCTTAACTTACGCGTGTAGCAAAGAAATAAAAGGAAAAAAAAACACACACAGACTTGAAATGTAATAAATTATCTTCTGGTTGAGTCATTTTGTCCAACTGAAATTAGTCATCGAGTAGCTCGTTAAAAAATGATTCAGACTCATTTCTATTAAATGACAAATTACAAAAATAGATCTTAAGAGACCAAACGAAAGAAAAAGTTCTTTTGATTGTATTTAAGATAAGATTAAAGTTAATTTTTTTTCCTGCATTTATCAGTGACCTTTTTCGAAGAAAAACATTTGTCAATAGTTAAATGAATTATTCATTTTTTTTCTTCAGCTGAAATTCAAATTGGAAAATGTCAATTCACTTGACATTAATTTCTCGATCTGATTATTACACTTGAGTACTGTTACCGAATTCTGATAACCTTTGCTAACCAACATGAAAAAAATAATAAAATAAAATACAACATTCATCGATGAATATTAAATGAATAGGTGACAGTTCGATGTGAGAAATCAAAGGATTCGGTCATTTACAAAAATTGTGTAATCAAATCGGACAACAAGAAAAAAGAAAACTGTTTCATGTATTCAATCGAAATATATATATTATAATCATTGTGCAATTCAACAAACATTTAGTAAATTATATAACACGTGTAACTGTGTGTTTATTTTTTTTTCTTTGGTTCAGAAATAAACTGATATTTACAAGAAAAATTTTGATTGTTAAGATAATAGAACAGAAGCAGAGGAAAGAAAATAAAGCATAAATGATTTTGCTAAATAATAAAAAAAAGATCGAAGATATGACTTATTTATTTTTGACGACGTACGAGCTTCGCTGTAGCCGCAGCTATCTATAAATAAACGAAAACAAACCAAAGCTATTCGACGAACAAAAGCATTAGACAACCAATTGAAAGACTCTCGACATTGAAAGCACGATAAAAAAAACTCGATTGAACAATCTCTCTCTCGCTGTTTCTCATACCGATTCTTCGAATTCTCTTTGTACTTGATCGATCGCACGTTGAATATCGTTTTCACCGTGAGCAGATTGCATTTGAGATCGAATTTCAGTATCTTTGTCTTTCAATTGATTTAATCGATCACGTTGAACTTGTACAACTGTTTGAGGAGGAATATTTTCTTCGATTGGAATTGATATATGACTATCTGACGCTTCGAGAGTTGTATTCATTCGATCCGGATACAACGGCTGCCGTTCTGATGATTTACGTCGAAGTATTCGACGAGGAACTTTTTCTTCGACGACTTGATCAGCCGGTTTCGGTGGTGTCGTTATGTTTTCCCATGGTTTCTTTCGACAACGTTTCATAAAAAATTTCACAATCAAACATATAATACCGATTAAAACGAGAACACCAGGAATACCGACACCCAGTCCAATAGCCCATTTAGTGCCGGTTTTCATTTTTGATTCATCGAAATCAGGTGGAAGACAAATAAACAGATCTGAAACGAGCAAAAACTGAGTAGATTACATATTTCTTTTTGAAATTTTTGGCATTTTTTTCCTCTGTACATATCTTTTGTTCTCTCAAGACTTCGTACAAATGATTCACTGAAGATGTCATACGTAGAATTGTGATTGGTTCGCTATTTTTCTTCGAAATAAAATCTTAATTTAAAATAAAATTCATCAGATTTTTTCGAAAAGAAAATTTTCTATTTTTTATTTTGAGAAAAAAAAACGAACATAGATTCAACTATCAAGTCTGTTACCAAGTAAAACTGCCACCAATTCGATCGTTAATGGCGATGATGTGCAAATAGAAAAAGAATTGCAAAAAAAAGACGAGAAACAGAAGTTAGCGACCATCAAACAAAGAAACTCCTTTGATCATGAACAGAATCTATGATTCGGATGAGGATGATACTGATCGACCATCGTCTCTTCTTCAAACGAGTCGTTTTACTAAATCAGGTACGGTTGGCACGAAAGATTTTCGAATGACACCAACGAAATCCAAGCAAGCTGAAGTCTCAAATCTACGAATTGATTTACATAAAATGAACGACGATGATGACGATAGTTTAAACGATTCAGAAGATGAATCGAATGCTAAAACTGGTCGAAGTACAACATCAAGTGCAACGACGAGTCAATTAACACCGAAACCTAAAGAACGATCGTTTCTTCGAACAAATACAGCTGAGAAGCCGAAAACTCGGCCACGTATTGATATCGATGAAGATGACCGAAATGTGTTCGGACAAACAACAATTAAATCAAGTCCACGTTATGAAATTTTATCACGACGAGAAGAAGAAGACCGAAATCAATCGTTTGCGAAGGATTTTCGAGGTACACCGAAACGAAAATCACCAACAGATTTATTTTCAACAGGTCCTAAATCGAATTCACGACGAAGCAGTAAACAATCATCGAATGAGTCCGATAGCAAACACCCATCGGGCAGCGATGATGATGATGACGAAGATCACTCATTACCGAAGCAAAAAACTAAATCGACTGGCTTTCTTAAATCACAAAAAGCACCGTCTTTCGAAGAAAAACCTCATTCACGAAGAAGCAGTCATAAAACTCCAGAAGCATCGGATCAAAGTGATCACGATGAATCACCGCGTCGACCAAGTGTTCCCAAACCAAGACGATCGAACTATAATATCGAAGAAGTAAACTAAATATCGAATAGAATTTTTAAAAGAAATTTTTCTTGTATCAGGTCACGCCAAGAGACAGCGAGGTGCCTGGACATCAACCGACATCAAGTCGACCGAGTTCAGCAAGTAAACACGAACGTGAACCAGTTCGACGTTCATCCTATTGTGAAGATCAAGAAACTGTGATTCCTCCTTTAACTCAACAGAAATCTCAATCACGACCATCATCCGCGAAATCGAATACAAATCGTCAACAAACTCAATCAGCTATTGACAATGTCAGTTCAGCGAATGCTCCGTCTCATTACGAACCGTTAACATCAAATAACGAAGCATTAGCTGCTACATTCCAAACTTCAGCTCCACCTCCACCTCCTCCACGACATTCGACAACACTTCCTCCGAAACCTAAGTCCGATCTGCATTCAACCAAAGGTGGAATCAACAAAAAACCGAAATACAAAGTTCCATCTCGTTACCAGGAAATCACATCACGTGTAAACACTGGCCGAACACCGATTTCTGATGAAGCATTGACAAAATCAGTTGATCTCGCTTTCAAAAAAGCTGTTAAATCTCAAACATTGCCTCGACCGCAAAGTGCTCGTGCTCGGCAACTTTCAGCTACGCACACCTCTGCTGCTCGACAACGACGTCGATCGTCATCAACCTACGAACATGTTCAACCACGTGTCAATACGAATCTTTCGATTAATTTCGATGAATTAAATACCAGTCAAATGCGAGCTGATTCAAGTCAATCGATAAAAGACGCTGTCTATCTCGAATGGGTTAAGAACAAAGAAGATCAGAAAAAATACGAAAAAGAACAGTTAAAACGTTGGAAAGATGAGTCAATGAAGACGATTGATAAGTCAAGTCTCGAGAAGAAAATTCGTCAAAATGAACAGAATCTCGAACGATGGAGACAAGAAAAAGACGAACAACTCCGAAAGAAGAAAGAAGAAGAACGAGCGTTGAGACAAGAAGCAAGACAAAAGAAAATCGATGATGCGAACAAAAAGAAAAACGTAAAATTTGAATACTTTTGTTTTCGTTGAAAAAATGTGCTGTTTCTTAGGATGCAAAACTTGGTTTTGAAAATTGGACCGAGAAGAAAAAAGAGGATATTTTAAACAGCAAAGCCGAAGAAGAACGTCGCAAGAAAGCTGAACTCGAGAAGCAACAAGAAGGTTAGTCAATTTCATTGTTCTGTTTCGTTTTCATTAAACACAATTTCGATTTCTAGAAAAACAAAAGAAATATCTTGAATCTGCTGAGAAAGTCAAAGAATGGAACGAGAAAAAGAAAACACAAACTAAAAAGGATCAAAAAGCAATGAAAACTACACAAGAAGAACAATTGAAAAAGATCCGTGAAGCCGAAGAAACGAAATTTGTTAGCGCACAAGAAGCATACGAAAAATGGCTCAATGAAAAAGAGAAATACGAGCAGAACGAGAAAATCAATAGTTCACGTCGAAATTCTCTTTCGAATAAACAACAACAACAACAAGTGCCATTCCTTCCAGGTGGTGCACAGAAAAATACTGGTAAAGTTCGACATGTCGTTTGGTAACAATTTCAAATAATCATTTGCTTGTTTGTTTGTGCGTGCGTGTGTGTGTGTGTTGTATATTATTTTCTTAGCAAGGGAAAAATCATTGATTAACAGATATACTTCTTATAGAACAAAATTCTAAATATAATTATGTCATTTCAAATACGAAAGATTTGGTTTATTTCATAATTAAGAGAGAGACGAGAGAGTAAATTACTCAATTTACATTAAAAATAGACTTTGAAAATTGATACAATGGAAACAAAATGTGTTTGTTTAGTGAATGTTGTCGAGAAGTGCAGCTGCTTGATCTCGAAGATCTTCGGCTTGTTCATTAAGAAGACGCTTTTCGAAAAGAGAAAGAATACAGAATTCAAAATTCAAGTTCAATGATTTACTTTCGAATGTTTGACAAGAATTTGTGCTGTTCGTAATGGTAGATTTAAAACAGCTTTCATCAAATCATTTGGCTGAGCTTTAGCTAAACTTCGTAATGTTCGATAACCTGCACGAACTAATTGCAATGCTCGACCCTAAATCAATTTGAATGCAAACGAGGAAATTGAAATAATTTCCTATCTACTCGTTTTATTCCAGGAATTTCCATAAGTGGAAGAATTTCTAATGATGTACAAAATGTTAATCGTTGAATGAATCCTGGTACTAAAAAATATTTTTGATAAGTCGAAAATAAACAAAAAAGGAAAAATTTCGAATATTTACATAATTCATGATAAGGCCAAAACTCATCGTAACTCTGCAAAATTGAATGATTTTCGTCGAAATGATTGAGGAAGAAAAAGAAAATCTTACTTTACTAAAATAGAGTATCGATGTTGCAAATGATGCAACTTGTGAGTAAAGAGTTTGAATTGTTCCACGAGATTGATCCCAAAATTTGGCCACATCATAAAAGCTTTTGTTTTTGAATAAATCATACAACATGACTGCAAGATAAAAACGTAGCAATGTTTCTTTGCTTGTTTTCTACAGAATAGAAACGATTTTTGATTAAAAAACGAAGTCGATTTATCCAAAGAAAGAACAACTTGTTGTGCTGACAAGCCAACAGCCTTCTTTTGAAGAAAAGTTTCATCGATTTGTAATAATTTGAGAACATTTTTTTCTTCCGATTTCATTTCTTGAATCTAAGAAATTCAAAGATAAACAATTTCTTTTCCAGAGAAAATCATTGGACAAATCTACGCGATCAACAAGTTGACGAAAACTAATTGTCATTGAAGGCAAATCAAAAGGCATGACGATAAAAAGTAAATGTAGAGGATTTTCTAAATTCATATGAACTAAACTTGTTAGTAAATGATCATAAAGTGGACTCGCTAATCCTAGATCAACACTTCCTAAAATCGAAATCGATTGATTAGAGAAAAAAAAGATTTCTTTCAAACCTTCGACTGTTGCTTTGCCTAGTTTAGTTGTTTCGTAGGTAAAGATCGTCTCATCGTTCTGTTCTTGTTCTTTGAGAATAACAATTTTAGTATCGATTAGATATTGTAAACATTCATCAAGTAGACTTTCGAGATTAACATTCAATCGTTCAGTTTGCAAAGCTAGAAGAGTGTTTTGTAGCAAATTCATCATCGATTCTTTCGTTGAACAAATCTACAATTTTACAATTATTTTACAGGAAAATACGGCGAATTTATTCTCAACGTACTTTCAAACTAAGTACATTGAGTAAAAGTTGTTTGATAGCATAGTTATTATTCGCATGTAAATGACTGTCACAACCAGTATTATTTTCAGCAACTGTGAATAACATCTCTCGAAGCTGAAGAGAAAAGAAAAGATGATGTTGTTATTATTGATTCGAAATGAATTTACTGGTTTCATGTCTTTTTCATGAGCGATAACGTAACATTCACCGCTTTGAGATTGACCTGTTCGACCAGCTCGACCTTGATATTGCATTTTTCGAATGAGATTTTAGAAACGAATAGTTTAATTGATCTCACCACTCATTTGTTTGTATTGTGCAAATGTTAGAAATTGATTGGCAACATATGGTGATCGAAGAATGACTCTGCAAAATTGAAAGAACTGTTTTTTACAGTTTTATCTTTGATTTCTTTCGAACCGTTTCGCTGGTAGATTAACACCTGTTGATAATGTCGATGTACATGTTATACAAGTCAAAATTCCATCGAGAAAAGCTTCTTCGATTAATTGTCGTTCTAATTTCAAATAAATCGTCTTTAAAAGAAAACTAAAATTTGAATTTTACCATCACCAGTTAAACCACTATGATGATAAGCAACGCCGAATGGAATTGTCATTTTCAATGTTTCACATAAATCACCTTCATTGACTTCAACTAATGATTCAAGAAGAATCGAACGTTTTTCTCGATTGTCTTCTAATAATTTTCTACGAACAATAAAATTAAGTTTGGCTTGTCAATGTTGGAATTAGAAATTTACTCGGGCATAAAACTAACGATTAATCGAGCAACATTTTCACAGTTCACTTTTGATGCACAAAAGACAAGACATGAATCATTGGGAATAACTTCCGAAACTAAAATCGAACTCGACAATTTCAAACAAAGATTTCTCAATCGACGCTGTTCGCACCTAAGCCAACAAGTCGATCAGGATCATTTGCTAAATGTTCTTTTGTATACTAGAATAGATTTGTTTTTTCTTGACGAGAAAGTTTCGTTTTTTGTCAATTAACAAACTTTAAAATCTACTTGACGATGTTGAACTAATTCATTAATTGTTCGATCAATTTTATATGCACAATCATTGATTTTAACATATTCTTCGAGTTCAATCTAATTGACGAAATAATCAGGTAAAATTTATCGAAATTAGGCGTTTTACTGGTCGAAAACGTTCTTCATAAAATTGTGCATTGAGAAATTTCAATAGATCATCAATATTCGCTAATGTAGCTGACATACCAACGATTTGTGGTTGTGCTAATTGAATAAAACAATTGATTTTGACAAAAATATAAAACTCGACATACGTGTTAACATTCGAATTTTAGTAAGAAGACTTTCGAGTGTCGCACCTCGTTGTCCTTCGCCAATCATGTGTAACTAGAGAACAATTCAATTGAATTTAACTCAACTTAAAGAAGTGACAGTTTTACTTCATCGACAACGACGATACCTAAGTCAGCCATTCGGTTATTTTCAATTAAACTATTGACTAATGAATTTGCCTTTTCGATAGTGCAAATGTAAAGTGAACGTTTTATTCGACGTTTGAGAGGTGGATATCGGCCTTTATTTGCAGCATATTCTTCCAAATGAAAACCTAGTTTCACACAAATAATTCGTAATTAGAATTCGAATTTGATTTTTCTCTTACCAAGTTCATCAGCAAATGGCTGAAGACTTCGAACCTAAATACTTCAAATCATTGAACATCAGATTCAGTGAAAATTCATCATTTACTTTCTCTTGAACAACAGCAACGAATGGTAGAATAAAAATTGCATCAAGATTTCGATGAAGTAAACAATTGAGCATCATAATTTCAGCAACTAACGTCTAGAAATAGTTTATTACAGAACAACAAAAAGAAAACATAGTCAAATGCATCAACCTTGCCACCACTTGTCGGAAGTGTATAGATTAAATTCTGATTTTTTCGTCGTGCAGGTAAATCCAAACAATTTCTCTGCCAATCTAGTTAATTAATGTTTATTCAAAAAAAAACAAATGAAGTTCTCAAACGAAAATTGATTTTTACTATGTAATGATCGGATATTTCGATATTTTTCAAGGAGAGTAGCTACACGTTCCATTAAGGATGGAAATTGAGATTTAGGTTCCCATTCTTCACACTAGAATGACTGTCAATTGAATTCTTTCAATGAATCTATTTCTTACAAGCATTTGAATCGCTGATTCATCGAGTGTACTTAATTCATCACATTCATAAATAATCGGCTGATTTGTCATGTCTGTTAGACAAATTCTTTTCGTTGTTGCATTTTCAGCCGAACTTTCTGTTGACGTACGTTTTCGATTCGATTTTGCTGATGATGTTTGCTGTTTTTTATTCGTATCTTGACTTGAACATGGCGTACAAAATGATGAACAAAGTTCATCAATAAGATCAAGATCTAAATCTTCCATGTTGACTGTTTTTGTTTAAAACAAGACAATGACAATGATTCGAATTCGAATAATATATGTATGTAAGAAAGAAAATAGAGTCTTGACTTGATTGGTTTGAAATGTTGTATACGATAAGCGAGCGAACGATAAGAACGACAGGCATATATCACATCATACACTAAAATTTGTTGTTGAAGAATAATGAAACGATTATTTGTCATTTTAACATTGTTCGTCGTTGTTTTAGCTGTTATTATTGGCATACTCGATTCGAAAAAAATTTACATATTCGATCCTGAAAAACTTCATAAACTAGCTCAGCAAGCACTCGTTGCTAATGGTCATTTGAAAAATATCGATGGTAAATTAATTCCCATTCCACAAGAAAGTCCAAATTCAACTCGCGCAGTCATCGACTACATTGTTGCCGATCTACGTAAGACAGTTGGTTCACGTTACTTATCCGGTCAAGAAGAATGGATACTTAATAATGCTGGCGGTGCTATGGGCGCAATGTATATCATTCATGCATCTCTCACCGAATATTTAATCATTTTCGGCACACCACTCGGCACCGAAGGTCATAGTGGTTTGCATACAGCTGATGATTATTTTCATATTTTATATGGTGAACAATGGGCATTTTCACCTGGTCGATTAGATCGTGAAACTTATGGTGTTGGCAGTGTGCATTTCCTTCCGAAAGGTACAACGAAACAGTACAAATGTCATCGTGCCTGTTGGGCATTGGAATATGCCCGTGGCTGGATACCACCGATGATGCCGTTCGGTTTAGCTGATACGTTAACGTCAACATTAGATGTTGTAACACTTTATCATACGATTCGAGTATCCGGCAGAGAAATGATTAGAAATTTATTTCAAGGAAAAATCTAATTAGTATATTATTATTTGATTATTAAAAAGAAAACGAAAAGCAAGAATTTCGATTGTGTTTTTTTTGTGTGTTACTGTCAAGTTTGTGGGAAAAGATTTACAATCGGTGATGTTGGTGGATTTGGTGGAGCATCATCACTTTGAAAGCTCGATTGACAAGACACACCTTTTATTATAGATGCTCGTCGTGCCATTGCTTGTCCCAATAAGCTATTCGGATCTTCAGCTAAATAGATATTCCAAAGAAAGGAAAATTGCAAAGATAAAATCAATTTGAAATTTACGTAAATCATCTTCGTCGACATCGTATCGTTCAGGCATTTTGATTTGGTCTCCACCGACTAATCTTAATGCATCCATAATCGAATTCAAATAATCGAACATATGTGTTTGCTAGGGAAAAACAAAGATTCTTTAATCGATAAAAATCAATTTAGTTTTTCTCTGTACACTATTTGCGACCATTTGTATTTGACCTTCAAGCGATTCAACACGATGTAATATCGCTTCTTGCGGTGATTCACTAGAAATCAGTCGTCAGTTTTTCAATTAAATGAAAATGATTTTCATTCTTACGTTTGATCTTCGGTAGTACTTGATGAGTGTACTAATTTTCTACCTGTTGTGATGAAATTAAAATAAGCATCATCGGCAAGTGCTTCTTCAACTAGTTCAATATTCATTGCAGATTTTTCGTCCAAACCAATTTCTACAAAATTTATTTTATTTTCCAAATTTCGATGTTTTTTTTTCTTTTCGTTACTATATTTTGTTCGACTCGTATGTTCATAATATTGAGTTTTAAGCCACGAAGAATTTATACAACGTGTTAAGATTAATAAAATGAGTCGCCAGAGATGAGAGAAAATGATTAATGGAGCAGGTAACGATGGTCGAGTTAGATATTCACAAATTAACGAATATCTTTGATATTTCCATATACGATCCGTATCATTTTCCAGTCGATCGAATGTATTACTAAACATAGCGATAAGTAAATTAACTAAAATGATCGCAGATAGAGCCATATAAATAAGTAAGAGCACAAATGCTGCATAACCATCAGGACCATAATTATCTACAAAAAAGAGTGAAACGATCGAATAATTTCAAATGAATTGATTGTCGATTTGACTGGCTACTTTCGAACATCTCCAAGACTTTTAAATCACCAAATATTTGCCAAAAAGATAGATTCAATACTCGACGAATGATATGCCAACTGAATTCTCTCGTGCCATACAAAAGACTATAGAATGATATTCCATAGCCCATGACGAATATGATTAACATAACCGCATAAACTTTCAAAGCATTTGCCTAGAGAAAAGAAACATGATTCGTTTGTAAATCGATGTGCATGTATCGATTTACCATTTCACCAATCATAATAAGTTTCGGACCGAGTCGTTTAACAGCCGCAAAAATGTCCAATAATCTCAAAAACCAAAGTGACAAATCAACAGCAAGAACAATTCGTGCCGCACAAAAACATTCAACTGATGGTATCCATCGAAGGCCAATTGCAACCACAAAAAGTACCAATGCTAAACAATCTAAGACATTCCAAAATACGGCGAAATAACTCGCAATCATATTTCGAAAAGTTGCTGCATCCGAAGAAAGAAACTAGGAAATTGATTGTTTTCATTTGTATCGAGACAATGTAATTACACAATTTACTTGTCGAATCTCTTCAATGAATAATGTAAATACCCAAATAATCAGAATATTTTCAATGAGCGTCGGTCGATTGTGTTTTATCAATCCGTGATAATCAGATGTTTCGTTTGTTTTTGATTCATCGTCGTCCGTACCTATTTCATAGCTTTGTTTCGGCGGACAAATATCTGTTTCAAATTCGTAAAGTGGATAAAAATTACATAGTAAAAAGTAAGAAAATAGTGTTAAGAATGTCACATGAGAATACTAAATCAAAGAAAGGTCAATTCTAGTTTTCAACAATGAAAAAAAACAACCAAACTTACGACACTGTAGAGAAATTTCACGTAAGGAGCACGAATAAATTTGCTGATATTATTGAAATATTTTGCTACTCGATGTTTAGTTCTACAAATCGAATTATTTGATTTTGAATCGATTGAATATTGTTTACTTTTCGAAACAGCCAACTTGAATAAATTCGACTGGTTTAGAATCAACTAGTGTTTGATTACCTAATAATCTCATATTAGCGTTTTGTTCAAATCTAAAATCAACAATTACAAAGTGAAATTTATTCAATAAAACGATTCGATCGTTACTTCAATGCTTGATGGGTTGATTTCTTAGGAAGATGATTTTGTACTAATTTCGATTTATTGAATAGATCCTAGAAGCAAAAATGAAAGTTCGTACGATGAAAATCAATTCAATTTTACATTTAAAAATGTGCCCTGTTCTAAATGCTTGACTAATTCATCATGATATCGAAGAAATCCACTATACCAAAGGAATAACGTGCAAAACATAATCACTCGATCACCTTCTCGATGATCGATATATCCAAACCAGATATTATCGAGAACTTCTTGTACAGCTCGTTGAGCAATGAATTCTTTAGCTTCGGCTGATATCGCTAAATCCAGCCAAGTAACATTACCATAGGCAGGTATCTTTCGGATAATTGCTTTCGAACATACAGATGGACTAATGGCGTAGAAATCATTGAGAATTTCGACAGCTAAACGTTCGAATTCATCGGCCGATTGATAGTAACTATTATCGTTATCTTTTCGAGCACGTTTTCGATAGATTAAAGTTGCGAATAATGCGCCACCTGAAATGAGTTCATGTCGTGATTTGATTTTCGAATGGGGAAACAACGATTTGTCAACTCACAGATTTTATTCTTTGCTCGAGCCCAAAATAAAATATTGAAATCTCGTTGACCTGTTAGAACTGACCAAACAAAAAGTTCCTTATCAACATCAATCTGATGATTCGAATGCGTCACTTTACACACACAAACAAAAAATCATAAAACACAATAGAAAACAAAATTCATTCGTTTACCATATCCGATTTCTATATCTCCATTCGAGCTTTGATTTACTCCACAACAACTAATATCTCTTTCTCGTTCATTTGAATTATCGAACATATACTCATCCGAATTTAAAACAGCATTTATATCAAAATAATCGCCGACTAATGGTTGAATTATATCTTCATAGATCATTTTCAAAGCATCATCAGGAACTGAGTTTATATTTGCATACTATTAGAATAAGCAAAAATGAACAACTGAATTCGGTTGAATGAGTGGATTTACTTGTTTCATCGCTCTTAAATAAAGTAATGGAAGTGCTTGCCGATTTCGAAAAGCATTTGATACTGAAAAATCATTATCAAGAAATAATTTAACGAACTCAAGTTGACCACGATTAAGTGCTAATAAAAATAAATCTTCCAAATCGATATTCTAAATGAAAAAGACAACAAATGTGAATCCTTCGGTTTTGATACAACAAAAAAAAGAACAATTGATTTTCATACATTCCATTGTGTTACATCTTTCATAATGTAATTCTTCGCAATATCAGATCGATTCCATTGTAAAGCAAGATGAAGTTTTTCTCTTCGTTGCTGATTCATTGGTTTACTCGGATCAATGCCCAATGTAGCTGCAAAGAGAATTGATTGATTCGAAAGTTTTCTTATTTTGATTTACCATTGAGTAAAGCTTGAAGAATAGCTAAATCAATATCTGGATCAATTGAACTACGAGAATTGAGAGACACAATATTCATAAAATTCTTTCGCTCGTGTAAACATTCGTAGACTAATGCGAAATAATCAGTCTGATCGCCTTTGCCACGAATATTATTTATTTCATCCGCAAGATTTTGTCGAAGTTTAGATTTTAATTTATCGTAACGTTGTAAAACATCTTCAGAATTTAAACTAAATTATCAATCGAACATTTTATATGAAATTCAGAGCGAGAGAGAGAGAATTTCATTACTCAAGATTTTCATCATCAAGATTGAATTGTTTAAGATATTGATTGTAAAGGTTAGATCCTTTCGCAAATAAATCACAACAACGACCTGTTCCTTCGAATAGAACAGCTGGAATATTATTTTTAACAACCGCTTCATGAACTAAAGTCACCGAAGATATTCGATAAGTAGACAGAATTGGATTTTCTACCTGTTCGAACTGTATTAGGACCACCTTCGATTACAAGTAGAACAACTGGTATTGCATCTGATATAGAGAATTCAATAGAGAAATGATTCTATGAAATTTATCTACCTGACTCTTCTTCTAATACATCACAATGACCTTGAGGATGTGGTCCGAAAAAGCCTCCTGAAATGGCTTGTTCAAGTTCTGCACGAAATTGAATTTCTACACCATATGCTCGTACACTTCCATCATCAACGAAAATAAAATTCGTATGATTTGGTTCAATTGCTGCTTCACCTTTTCGTTCTTGTGGTCTTTCGTATTGAACTGTAGCACCATGAACATCCAATTGTTCTTTGCCCGCCACACAACCCCAAGTGGCAATGCCCTAATAAAAATTTTTCAGTCGATTTTTTTTTCTCCTTTCTTTTCAAAAACAAACTATATTACAATTAAATGCGTTGGCCGAGAACGATCATTATTAAATTGAATTATATCACCAACGAGTTTCATCACACCCGTCTTCATACCTCCGGTAATAATCCAAGCTCCTTAAAACGAACATCATCTGTTATTCGCAAGGATTTCGGACAAAAAAAAAGCTATCGCTATCAAGCATTGTTCTACGTATTTATGTGCATTTGCCTTGACGTCGAGCACATGAATGGCTAATCATTATGATTAGACAAAAGGGAAAATGTAAACAATTAAAACGTTTTTCTTTTTGAATACCTGTTGTTCGTACGACTTTGTAAAGACCTTTTCGAAATGCATTCAATAGTTTCGGTTTCATATTGAGATCTTTCGCACCACCAGTTATTGAAATAACTAATGACGGTCGCTGAAGCAAATATTCGATTTTAATAATAAGTCAAATGGAAATCAACAAAGATTACTTCACTGCACCACACTGTTTCGAGTAGTTTTTTGACTTGAATAACTGGAGAATTCGGTGCTATACGAATAAATTGTGCTCGATTTGATTTATTATCCGGAACTAGACGGAAAATAAATATACGAAAGAAATCTCATGAACAAATCTGCCTCTCTCGAATCTTACAAGCGATTGTTCCATGAGATTTCACATCAAGTGCCGTATAAATCTACGAACATATGAATTATTGTTGTTGTTGATAAAAAACGGTTATTACTAGATTGCTGTGTCGCCGGTTGTCGTCGTGCAGGAAAGTCTTTAGAACTTGATTGAGATTATCCGACAGAAAACCAGTTTTCTGCGACATTCTTTATTTGTCGAATGAAACATGATTTACTACTTGTGTCACAGCTGACAATGCAAAGTTTCGCTTGATTGAGCGAAACAAATTACTGGTAAGAGTGTACAATATTATATAGGCATATAATTTGTACTAAGGTAAAGCGTATAGGCAACCGATTGGTATCTTTTTCTAACGGGAAACCAATCATAAATAACTATTATGATTCATCGATAAAGACGAAGAAGAGGTTCGACTAGTGTTTCATCACATAAGTTTTTTTTTTCAGTGCCTAATCTAACATAATGAGTTCTTCGACAACGAAAAAATTTCGTGAATTTATGGCCGAACCCATCGGTGACAAAGGCATTCGAGATGTTCCCGGCATAGGCGATGTTCTCGGCACGAAATTATCCGAAGCTGGCTACGAAAAAGTTTGAAAAACGAAACTCGATTCAAACATTCATTATCATCATCATTTTTTTTCTTCAAATTCAGGCTTATACTTTATTCGGTAAATTCTTATTATGTGGCAAAGATCTCGAAACGTTTCAAGATTGGATTCAAACACAATGTGGTGCTAATGCTCATCAAGCTAAAACAGCAGCACAAGCGTTATCTGACTGGGCCGAAGCTTTTATTTAGACAGATGAATTTATTTTGACTCTTGTAGATGCATATTTTTTTTAAAGAATAAAGCTTGATTTATATTTTCTCTTTTTTTTATATACGTATACTCGATAATTCAGGTTAGTTTTTTGTTTCTAAATTTCGTTCTAGAACAGAAAATGTCATCAACAACTTCACAAAAATTTCGAGATTTTACCGGTGAACCGTTGAAAGACAAACATATCAGCGAAGTACCTGGTCTCGGACCGAAATTAGCAAGTAATTTAGAAGAATCCGGCATTACAAAGGTAAATATGACATTATAAACACAAACGTTTATTTAATAGGAACATTTAGGCGTATGAATTATTGGGAATCTATTTAACATTATTGAAAAATAAAGAATATTTCGAACTTTGGATTCGTGATAATGCCGGTGCCAATCGTCATCAAGCTAAACAATGTGCTGATGCTATCGATGCATTTTGTTCTCAATTTCTTTGAATGAACACATTGTCTCTTTTTTAATCGAATATACTTTTTGTTATATATTATATTTATACAAACAAACAAACAGAAAATAAAAGCGAAACTTTGATGAGTATTTTTATTCGAAAGAAATTGTGAATCATCGAATTTCGTTTTGCCATTAAAATGAATCAGATTTGTTCGGGTAACAGCTCGTCATTATATCCTAACGACATTTTGATGATCGTCTATAAAAAGAGAGAAATATGTTTCATCATCATAAACATTCAGCAATGGGAGATTTAACACTCGACACACCAAATACAGCATATGCTAATTCATATGCAATTGTTGCATCAACAGCAACGATTGATGATAACAATTGGAATAGTGTTGTTAATCATCTCGTTGAACGACATCCGAATGCAGCCTTAGTTATTCATACGAAAAATGATTTCAAAGCAATTAAATCGGGCTTGAAAAAGAAAATGCCTCGTTATGTTGCATTTGTTTGTCAACCTGATGAATGTGGACGTGTATTTGTTAGTGAATGTCATCGATTAATGCGTTCACTTGACAATGAACCGTATATCGATGCCATGTGGTCGATAATAACTGGATTCGATGCTGAACATGCAATTAAATCCATTGATAATGATTCAGTTCAACAGCCATTTATCATCCAAAAATCGATTAATTTCACTTCGGTTAATCAAGATTTATTCGAGAAATGTTTTACATTTTCTGACGGCAAAAAAGGTTGTTGGTTTTCGAAGAATTACGGTATTGATGATGGAAGTGGAGAAGAAAAAGATGAAGGCGAAGAATTTCCTAAACCACCTGCACAAATCTTTGCCGATATATTAGAACAAATGGAGCCCGATCTTCTTGTTACAACAGGTCACGGAACTGAACAGTCTGTTGAAATGCCATGGTCAACTGGTACATTAAAAGTACACGAACAAGGTCTCGTTCTATTAGATGAAGATGACGAACCCATCGGATCGGCAATTGAATCATCGACGAATCCGAAAGTTTTTCTTCCAATTGCCAATTGTCTTGTCGGACATTGCGAAGGTTCTCAATGTATGGTCACGACATTTCTCGGACGAATGGGCGTTCGACAAATGTGTGGTTATACAGTTCGAACTTGGGCTGGACGAGCCGGTTGGGGCACGTTCGATTTATGGAAGGGCGTTCCAGGTTTATTAACACTGTCCGATGCATATTTTCTTCATCAAGCTCGAATGACGTACGAATTGAAATCGATCAATCCACGTTTATTGAATTTTAAATTCGATGTTAGCGATGATGATCCCGGTTATGAAACAGTCACTGAACAACTCGATAAACAGTATCATCTCGACGATGCCAATCTCGATGATAAAACTCTTCAAGATATCTACGGTTTATGTTACGATCGTGATACATTTGTTTGCTATGGTGATCCAGCATTTGCTGCTCAATTAGATGAAGATTGTCAAGAATCATTAGTTCAAACGAAATTTCTTCGTACCGGTAAAAAGACTCATCAATTCGTTATTGAATATAAAGATGCTGAAACAGCGCAAGATTATCATCTGCCCATTGGTAAAATGTTTACCAATCGAATTGAAAATTATAATATTGTCAATGGTTTCGAATATTCGCCGGTTATATCCGACAATTTTCTTCTTCTACTTAAACCAACACCTCGTGATAAAGAAAGTACAACGATAACAATTGATTTTCGTGGTACAATCATCGAATAGACATAACAATTTAGAGTCTCTTTTATTTTGAACACAGAACTGAACAATAGAACTTGTTCATGAAAGAAGAAGAAAATATAGTTTTGCTTTTAGTTTGCTTTCTTTTTATGATAAAGACTAGTTTTGATCATTCGACGCTGAATTTGTATCCATTTTATTGTCTGTTGATGTTTGTTGATTGGTATTTGCTGCTTGTGCTTGTAGTTTCTGAAAAAGTGTTGGTTTATTTGGATCGTAGACATCTTCATCATCGTCATCATCATCAAGATTTTCAATTGTTGAACTGGCAACATTCGGATCATGATGAAACGATGTGCCAGAAACTTGATGCTGTTGTCGAGATGGAACATATTCTGAATTCGCCGTATTTCCATTTGTTTGATCATCATTGATTGGATTACGTTCATTTGGCGCTTGAATCGATGGATCAAGAGGATCATAGGGTAAATCTCGTTCCGGATCATAACGAGATAATTCTTCTTGCTAAAAAAACGAACGAATTCATATGAAGATTTGATTTGATACTCAAAACATACGCGTTTCTTTTCTTGATATTCGAGCATTTTTCGATTGTAGAATTTATAAACAAAATCTGCCATTTGCGGCATATGTTCCATAGCAGTTGCTTGATGAACAATTGATTGATCACGCATTGATTCCTCTCGAGAACTTGGATAAGTTTCATTCGGTAAAAGATACAATTTGACCGGACGTTTTGTTAGGATATTGAATGCTGGTGTTAGTTCGAAACAACTTTCGAACAGATTGACTCGACCGAAGATATACAAACCGAGACGAGCACGAGACATAGCGACGACTAATCGACGAACATCTCTGAAAAAAAAAACAAATTTGATTTAAAAAGATTGCGTTTCGTTTACCGTAAATGTCCGACGGCTTTTGTACGCACAAGTGAGAGAAGAATGTAATCATTCTGTTGACCTTGATATTTATCAACAGTTGTTACCTTCATTGGCATGCCGAGCAATGGATTATTGGCACAACGTTTTGTCAAAACATCTCGAATGAGAAATTTTTGACCATTGTATGTTGTTAAAATCGAGATTTTCTGTGCAGGATACCCGAGCAAACGCATGTACATATAAACAGCAACGATATATTCAGCTTCGGCAAGATTTTGATAGAAATACGGAATCGGTTCGGATTCGCCGATGTCATTGAAATTTTCGACATTTATCAATTGATAATCATAAACAAATCCTGCATTTGTTGTTTTAAATTCTTTTTGTTGTAGGACATGTTCGAGATTTCCTAGATTTTTATATCGCCAATTGTACAGCGAGCAAAGTGAAGCTCGTGCACGACCTTGTGCATCTAAATCAACTGTCGGCGCACCTAATCTCACGAGCCGTGTGAAAAGTGCTTGTTCCATATTGGAATACTTTTGAAAGGCCATGTTTTTAATCACAGGCGGCAATTGATGATGATCACCAATCATAATACAACGTTTCAAACGATTTCGACCTTGTTCATCCGATGTTTGCAATAGCAATGGAATGAATGTTTCAATTTCAAGAATCTGTGCAGCTTCTTCCATAAGAATATTATCGTATTTGAAGCCGCTTTGAACGAGATCGTGTCGTTTTAATGCGGCATGTGTACATGTCATTGCAACGATTTTAGCTTCACGAACAAGAAGATATTTTGCTCGATCGGACCCGTTACGCATGAGTTCGAACGAACGAAATTCTTCTAATTGGGAAAAGATTTGTTTGATGTATCGAAAACAGCCTTGAGCTATTTCGAAATTCTGCTCGAATGTTTGACTGGAATTGAATAGATCTCGATTTAAATCGGCGAAGAATTGTTTGAATGGAAATGTTTCGATGAGAACTGTTAGATCATTCGTTGATTGATTGATTTTACTTAAATATTCTTCCCAACGCGAGAGAACATTGTATAAATAGAAGTGTTGAGCTGTTTCGCATGAATACGATAGATCACCGGGCACATTCAGACTTTTTTGCAAACGTTCGACTTGTTCGAGTAATTCTAAACGTTTTTTGAGAATATAATTGACACGTCCGTATCGACTGAAATCTTTGTCGGTTTCTAATTCTTCTTCACCGTGACCAAGACGTAGCAAATGTCGTTCATCGACATCTAAACCAATGATTTTCTCGAACAATTGATTCAAAGCTTGATTCGAATGCGTGACAATCAACGTTCGTTGTTCGGGAAAATTATGATAGATATTCGAAATAATTTGAACGGCCACATCGGTTTTACCTGTGCCAGGTGGACCGACAATTAACGTCAAACCTGGCTGCATGCCGGATTTAATACCTTCGATTTGCGTTGGCGTGAATCGAACGGTGTTTTGCCGAGGTTGATTGAAGGGATACGGGCCACGATTCGGTATTCGATAGGGTTCGAGGATGATTAACTTCTCTCCGGCATGTTCACCTTTCGTACGGAGATCACAGAATGTCAAACGAAATGGTGGCACGTGTTTCGAACGATCGTCTTCTGTTGCACGGATTTTGTAATCGGGAAAACTTGCACGTAGATGTTTGACATCGAGAAACGTGTCGCTCCAATCTAATGTCGGAATTTTGTTTTTCATATTCGGATAGTGTGCTGATGCTGGATCACCGTAGCCTAAGATTAAATCTTGAAGCCAATCCGGTACGACCGTATTCGTGTTCATTAAATCTCGAATTGTTTCGAGAACGGCTTTGAAATTATTTTCTTTCGGTTTTCGTCGCATGAAAACATTGAAAGTATCGTAAATATCTTCGGCGCCGTTCAAAGTCGATTGAATATCTGTTTGATATTGATTGGGATCGAGCCAGACACGCCATGTACGTGTATCACCGGTTAAATTCGCTCGTTCGTCGCTACCATCTTCAATAACATGTCCATCAGCATTCAACATGCCTTCGATTTCACAACCTCGAACATAGGTCAAGCCAACTTGAGGAATAAACGCTTGTCGATAATCGTAATTTGTTCCGGCTTTTGTCAATGGTTTGCAAGTAATTAAGAAGCAAATGTCATGTCGACGGAGATTTTCCCATTCACGTTTGATGTCTTTGCGTGTGTTGAGAACGAGTGTGATGTCGGCTCGGACACGACTCGGATGACCTTCGCCGATATTCGCTTTGCCAACTTCGACAATCGTGAAATTCGTTATTGGCTGAGCCATTCGAGACCAACCACCGAAAATACATTGCTGTTGAGCTTGATCGGCTTTTTCATTGAACACAGTTGCATCGTTTTGCCATGGTTTCATTCGACTGACACTATCTTCGATATCCTGTCGAATTTCGTACGTCGATTCAAGACGAAATAAATGAAAATTTCGAAGAAGATAATCGTGTAATGTTAAAAACTGAAGATTCAATTTAGGCAATGCTAAACATGTTTCACCGTTGTAGAATTCTGTTGGTACGATATCTTCGTCCCAAATAGTCTCTTCAGTTGGATACAAGGGCAATCTATTGATTAATTCTAAATGACTTTCGAATCGTTCGTGTTTGGATATCAAAACATCGACGAGAAGTTCTCGATTTTCGATGGATATCGGTGGTTGAAGTGATTGTGCGATTTGATTGAGTTGTTCGTTCGAAAGTTTTTCGAATTCACTTTCGAGATCTTCGCGTTGATCGATCGATTGAATGTTTTGTAAAGGAAAGATCGGCATATTCTGTCGAAAATTTTTAAAAACTGCCTTTTGCAATTGAAGAACTTTTTCATAATGTTTTTCCATTAATTCAATTTGAGATAAAGTTTCGCCTGTTGTATCATTTATTTCGAATGTTGTGTAGAATTTGAGATTTTCTAACATTTTTACAAATAGATCTGCATTTTTCTTCGTCAGTTGTTCTTGTTCAGCTGATGGTGTTTCGACTTCCATGTTTTCATTTGAATTTTCAATTGATTTGACATAATTCGATCGAAAACATCGAAGAACGAAATGAATATCATCGAGAACGACATTAAAAAACCGACGAGTAGGCAATTGAACAATAATATCCGTGAATAATTCAGCAAATCGTTCGGTATAGAGAACTGTATCAATCGGATAGTTGTTTTTATCATCGATTGGCTGAAGATTTTCAATTAAATTGAGAAATTTATCAGCTAATTTTCGAAGAAATGTTCGTTCGAATTTCGTATTTTCAAGTTCGACGCTTTCTAATTTTTCATCTTTCTTTGTAATTAATTTCCAAAGTTTACGAAATTTCGGTGTATTATCAAATTCATATTCGCGTCGTTCGTCGCTAAGATTCGACCAAATAGTTAGACCGACAATTTTCTGAATTTGTGATCGAATAACATCCAATTCGAGACTATTGAAGCAATGATCGAGAAAAAGAATGAGAATGGTTTGTTCTTTTAATGATAAATCATTGCTTTCCAAACACAAATGCATCACACGAGACAAAAATCGACCGAAATGCTCCGGATGTGCGATGATTGCCTATGAAAATCGATCGATTAAACTTCAATTTTGCTTTCAAATCAAAACTTACATCCCAAGGTTGAACACGTTCGCGAAATTTTTCATTAACCATTACACAAACTGACATAACGTGATAAGGTGAACACTAGAAAATAGTTTCATTTCGAATTGAAAAACTTTGACAAACAAGGAAATTTACTTGTTCAGGATTTAAATTTGGCCAGAGGAAATTCTCTAAATATTGACTAAATTCCAGCAGAATAATTCGTCGTAAATTAAAACTAAAAAAGTCAATCAAAAATGAGAATTCAATCGAATTATTTATTTCTTTGTTCGTACTTTGATCCTAATAATTCTTTGATATAGATTTCATCGACAACCAATCGATCATAGGCTCGTCTTTGCAACGCATACGATGCCCAATATTGTTCCGAAAGTAAAGTTATTCGATCTTTACTAATTTGATCGACAGTCGGTGCACTCGTTTGACCTTTAGGCATGATCTAAAACGATCTCAAATCTATATAACACACACGGCAAATAAAAACATTGAAGATCAACATCCCTCGTTCTACGCTGTTGTTTATTATAGATCAATAAATAAGTGTTTTTAGTTGAAACGAAAAGAAAGAAAGAGAGAGAGAGCGTGAATGAGAGAACAAAAATAACAATGAGAATAAGAATGCTCGCAAATCTGGTTGACTGCTCAGACAATAGAGATAAATAAGAATGAATAACACATGCACACGCACACGGATATATGCTTGAAATTAACGACAACTAGAAAAATGTTGTTTGCTTTTGTTTTTATTGAAGAATATTTCGGATTTCACGATGAAGATGATAGAGAAAATCGACATATGATGCGCCACCCGTAAAACCTTTATCTTCAACGAGATAATTACGGAAAAACGGTTCGATTGAATCACGTTGTTGAACAACGAATAACTAAATTCGAGAAAAAGAAGTGTTTTTTTTTCTCTGTTCTTCTATCGAGTCGAATGACGATATTACTTTCATATGAGAATCTCGTTCATTTCGAATGAAAGTTAATAAACTTCGGACATTCTTCGAAATCGGATTATCGAGTTCGATGACACGACACTGAAAATGCAATCATAGACAACAAGCGTTTTCAAGACTAAATTCGCCTACTTTTTCAGGTTGAATATGTGCTGTTTGTAGACCGAATAGTGATTGCACAAATGTAGGATTGACTTGACCACCAAGCCAAATATACGAAACCAAACCGTTTTCTATCGAAAGAAGAGAAAAGCTTCACACAAAATCGAGATCATCAGGAGTTTTACCGAGAAGATAAGCTCCTTGTTCGGAAAATCGTTCGTATAGACATCGAAGCATCGGCGGTGGAATTTTCTCTTCCTCCAAAGTATGCTAAAAACCAAACAAATCTTTCACGAAAAACACTAATTTCAATCAACAAACCAATGCAAAAACTCTTGGATAAAGATATGCAAATGTTGATTTGATATCCATCGACATAATTCGATGCATCAACCAATTTCGATCATCGGTTGTCACCGTTTGTGCTAGAGAAAATTATCATTCGAAAATCTCGATTATCTTTGCCTCTTACTTCCGGTTAACGCATCAGATTTAAGTAGCGATGCGACATAGACCGGTAATAATTTCAACGTTTCGGGTAGAATCAATTGGCCAGCTGTTGTTGCTTGTGCACAATTCTTACGATAACAAGCGAGCATATTCGCTGCTTGAGTGATGATATTTTCACGGATACTCTTCGGAGTTGACACCGTCACCGAACGAATCGCTACGAAATTCGAATTCAGAAACAAAAAACTCATTGTCAAATTCAAATCTACCGATTTTAAGAATGTAATTCATAATTGTATCGAGATCACATACAGGATAGAGTGATGAATAGGATGATGTGACTGTCAAAGCTAACGTTAGAATACGTAGACGACGTTGACCCGAAATACTTGTGTAAAGCAAAGCAGCTTGAATGTATGTGTTGCTCTCGACGGGTAATTTATCATCGTGTTTTAATTCTACTGACACGGATTTATCGGCATCGATACTGCCGAAGATCATTTCTGTTGCATTTGTCATATAAAAATTGCCGAGAAAATCAATCGGACGAATTCCTAAAAGCATAATTTTTTAATAGAAAAATTCTCCATTTCGATTTTACCAGAGCTCGTTCGTACACGCATGAGTGCATCGAATGCTGTTGTACGTTGAAAATTTCTCTTCAAATCATCTGCTAATCGTTCTCCATCATTGTCGATCTAATCGAATCAATCGAAGAACGTGTCTTATGACCAATGATTTTCTTACGGAAAAGTAATTGAATTTGTAAATCTGTCCGCCTGATACTCGGCAAACTTCGCCGATTGTTGCTAGATCGAGATAATTATTCGGAAAAACAAATAGATCAACTGCACAACCATGTTGAGCACATTCTTCGCCAAGTTTTGTATAAACATTATTCGCCGGTGCGAGAAGTGTCTGCAGAGAAAACGAAATTTATTCAAAATCAAAACGAGAAAACTGACCTTTTCTTTTTCAGTACCGAGCACTTTTTTATCATCACGATTTGATAATTTACCCGGTGCAACAGTAATCGGTAAAGTTGTTGAAAAAACATAGATTTTGCCCGTGCAATTAGCTCCCTAAGACGAAAATACAATCGAATGATGTCTCACGAACAAATCATTTCGCGTGTTTTTTTTCTGGACGTACTTTCAAAGCTTGAAGACCAGATTGTATGACAGGTGCAAGAATCGTTTCTGTTTCTTGTGTATTTGCGAATGTTTGAGGAATTTGTTCGAGTAAACTATTAATCACAACACGAGACTCGTCAGGCAAACAAAGAAAACCATCGAGTAATGGAACGAATATGTCTTCGAGATCGGAGACAATCATCATTTGAGGTTGACCAAGTGAATTCTACGAAAAACAGAATGATTAGTTGAATTTTTTCTTGAATAAACTAATTTCGTTAGAAATAAAAAAAAGAACATGCACTAAGCGTGTTAGATATGAAAACAAAAAGAACGTGCTGAACGAACAATATGAATTTCTACTTGCCCCCTGGAAGAAGAAGAAAGTAATGTAATGAAAAGAAAACTTGTCATTTAGCAAATTGAAATTACTTTTATATTGTAAAAATGTATTTGTTTATCAAATGTTGCAAAACCAACACGAATATTAGATGTTTCGGCATTTTTATCTCTGAAATCATCACGTTCAACTTTCGAATCGAAATTTTCTTCAAAACAAACTTTGGTAAATAATTAAGAAGATCAGTTTTTAATATATGACATATGTAGTCGAGAAGACCACTACGAACGCTATTGTACGACACATCGATCATAAAAATGAACGCTGGTGGTTCGGGCATTTTTTCATCTTTACAATATTGTTTCGTAGCAACGATTTCATACGAGCCAAGACAAAGTTCAGGTCGTTGATACCAATCCATTCGACGACCTGTATGATCGAGATGATTGAAATATTCCGTTGGGACTTGAAAAGAAGATGCTTTTCGTGTGAGAATAAAAATCAAATTATTCGATTTTTACCATCCGTAGCGGCTTCACAAAAACAACACATAAAACGTTTGCCTCCATCGATAAATTGCATAAATGAACACATATATGCTTTGCAACGATGACAACGTACAGGACCTATTTCGCCGAAATTGGCAAATGGTGGCTCAAGCTAAATTTTAAAAGAAAGTTTGGTTTTAAAATCAAGATAAACAATGACAAGTACTTCGTCTGATCGAACATTGGCTAATGGACTAATAGCAAGAGCAATGGGTATATGAGATTGTTTGATCATATCGTGTGTATTTGGAATAGCATATGTTGTTGAACGCATAAAACGTGGATTACAACTGCCTTGATCTTGACAAACGAAATTTGTTGCAACTAATGGTGGTAATAAGCCTGGTGCATTGGTTATAAATGGTTCTTGATTTTTTTCTTGACTTAACTCGAGAACTTGAACCTAAACGAATTTTGAATGTTGTTTTGCAAAGAAAGTGAGAAAGAATAACTAAGAAGATACATACAACATTTGGTATCATATCAGGATCGATACGTTGAGGTTGATATGGTTGTTGAGATGGTCCAACCGATGGTGGTTGACCAGGATAACCTCCTGCTCCATTCAATTGACCACCGGGCATTGTTGGTGGACCTGATAGATTCGGTTGATTAGGATATTGAGGTGGCATTCCTTGTTGTTGTTGAGGATAGCCAGTGCCTGGTTGAATATTCGGAGGATATCCTGATGGAGGTGCATTGAATCCAGGTTGACCACCAGGATATGGTATTTGTGGTGGTTGTTGTTGTTGTTGAGGAAATGATGGAGTACCCATAGTTGGAGGTGGACCAAATTGATTTGGCATTGCTGGTGCAGGACGTAATTGTGTTGATGTTGGTGGTAATGGTGGTTGTCCTTGATTTGGATATCCTTGTTGCATTGGAGGTTGACCTAAAATATTTGACAACATGTTAATAAATATGTTCATTGACATTGTCAACAATCGTACTCATTCCATTCGACATCATTGGTGGTTGATTTGGATACTGTTGTGGTGGCGGAGGTTGTTGTTGTCCACCAGGTAGTGTTGGGGGTTGGTTCGGATATTGTTGTGGTGGAGGCTGATTTGGATACTGTTGTGGTGGAGGTTGTTGTTGACCACTAGGTAATGTTGGGGGTTGATTTGGAAATTGTTGTGGTGGAGGTTGATTTGGATACTGTTGTTGAGGAGGTTGTTGTTGTTGTTGTTGTTGTTGTCCACCTGATAATGTTGGGGGTTGATTTGGATATTGTTGTGGTGGAAGAGGCTGAGTTGGCGGAGGAAATTGTTGGTTTGCTGATGGTGGTCGTTGTATTTGTTGCTGATTTCCAGCAAAATTAGGAGGTAAAACAGGTGGCTGTTGTACATTGCCTGGAAAATTTGGTGGGAGAGTAGGTGGTTGAAATTGGTTTGGATACATTTGAGATGATGGTTGTGTTTGTTGTTGCATCGACTGAGGAGGTGGTCCGGCAAGCATTTTTTAAAATTTTTATTATCTACAATAACAAGACAGAACGAAGTTCTACAAGAATATCATGTGAAAATGGAATAAAAATAAAGAATTAATGTGTTTTGATGTTTATGCAATTCAGTAAAGCTCGTTAGGCAAGACTATATTACTGTTACAATGAAAGAGTGTATGCGTGGACGTTTTTCTATTGGTTAGTCATCACCATTCTGTCATTCATAGTGCGTTCAATATAATTTTTTATATCAAATAATGAGAAATTGAATGAATAAAAATGTTCAAGAAATATTTTCAAGAAAAACGAGCAATTATCAACTCAAATACACTTGAAAATCTTCGATTTCTTTCTCTTCTGATTCGACCGATATTCAGCGACATCTTGTTACAAACGAAACGAAAGAATCATAGTCTATGGATACAGCAAATATGAAGTAGCTGTTGCATTTCATGAAAAACTTGTTTCAAAACAACATATAAATCTAACAATTTCATATGACAACATTGATTTGTTATATTTCAAGGCAAGTAAATATGTTGAAGCACTTTCATATCTTATAAAAGTACTTGTAACACAAGAGCAATCGCTTTACCCATTCGAACATTGGTTAAATCCATGAAAAATTAAAGAATTAAAAATTCAAGTAGATAATAAAAAAGTTCTCTCCATGTTTAATAAATCTTTTCATTCATATCTAAATTTCATCTTCTGTTTCTTTTTTTATACAAGTACACAGAAAAAAAAAGCAGGAATCTGGAGAGAGATCATATCATGAGAATCAACAAAACTAAATCAACAGTAAGAAATAAAGGACCAAGAAAAAAAAGAAAAAGAAGAGGCAGAAAAGAAAAAAAGACAAAACTCACACGCACACACACTTGCACTGAAACGCTTATTTAAAAAAAGACAATAAACTGTATAGAAAAACAAACGAATGCAAAAAAATCACGAGTTTATCATCTTTTTTTATTTTCTTGCATCGAGAGAAAAAAAATACTGTCTCTTTACCTCCTAAAATAGAACACCGCTTGACAAATACATAGAAAGAGATTTGTATGAAAAGAGATTGACGAATACATTCAACAAGCTCTTGACTTCAATATTTAAAAAAAAAACAACGAAACAAGCAAATAGACAAACGCAGTTTTAACATTCAGTACCATGAGTAACTGGTGATGTTAGTGTTTGATAACGAGCTTGCTGTTGAACCGATGGATTTTGTCCTGCTCGAACAAGACCTGTACGTAAAGTATCACCGTTAGGTAGACAAACAAGATCGGCCTGTCCTATACCTGAATCCGACGATGAAACTGGACGTTCTTCGTATTGCAAAGATCCATTATCCATATTCGGATTATTCAAACGTGTCCGGGAATTCGAACGTGACCGTGGTTTTGCCATTGGTGTTTTGTCCAAATGTCCGTAGGTTTGTTGAACCGCATTCAAAGTTGAATAACGTGGCTTCGGTGGCGGTGGACCATTACGTTTCGACGATGACGGAACAAGAAACGATCCACTGTCTGATAAAACATCCGTTGTTGTCGAATAAACAGGCGATTCATTTCCATCGTCATCATGATCATAATTTCGTCGGCTTGCCGATGGTACAACCATCGTTCCAGGTGACAATGTTGAATATCGACTGTCGACGACTGGATGACCGTAGAATTTGTTACTGTACGTTCGTGTTCGTGTGTGAAGCGAATTCGAACTGCCGGTCGATGAATCGTGATCGAGATTTGATCGTTGTTGATGATAAGCGGATGATGTTGGAGTTGATGATGTTTGAGGAAGATATCGACCATTGCTGTTATTTGAACGCGATGGAATATCATAAACGGTTCCATTCTAAACAAAACAATCTTTAATTATGACGAGAGAAAAAAAACGGACAATTCAACTAACATGATGAGCTCGTTTTTCATTTCCATTCGGCACTAAATGTGTGAGTGTATCATCTAAAATATCGATTCTTTTCTCTTCAATTCATAAATATGAATCTCTTACCGGTTGAAACCTTTAATTCTTCATTATCATTCGCCGTATGCGCATATTCTTTTTAAAAAAAAGAAAAAATCTATTCGTTTTTCTTTGTTTCTTGTGTCGATTTACTTGTTCTAGGATAGTAATCAGCTTTCAACGGTGATTTAGTCGAATCACGAGTACATGTTCCACATAAGCAACATATGAATACTAAGAGAAGAATGCCACCTAGAATACTTCCAATAATATACATTCGTTGTCGAGTAAAAAACGGCGTTTCTTTGACAACTAAATGATCAAACGAAAAATTCTTTTCTTCGTTTTATTATTATTTAATTTACATGTCGGTTGATTTAATCGAATGACATATCCGTTGGTATTCACTGGCAATGAACCATATCGATTGAAAGCAGCAACACGAAATTCAACTGGTTCAATGAAATTTTCTAACGCAAATATGCACGATTTCGTTCGAGCGATTTCTTCGAACATTTTCTGATTGGATTTTTCATTGTACTTAAATAACGTACAAGCGTAACCATCGGTATCGCCTTGTGCAAAACTTTTCGTACAACTAATCGTAATGGTGATATTCGATGATGTATCAACATGACAATGTGTTATCGCATCCGGTACACCTAAAATACACGCGAACATGAGTTAATCATTTCTCGTTTCTTTTTTTTTGTTGTTCTAATGAAAGAATAATTGCTGATTACGAAATCAACCTTTTCGTTTTATCGATGTCAAAATATCAATTTATCTTTACCTCCATGAATAAGTTCGTAAGTACACGAGTCGGAACCGATGCTATTATTTGCAGTTATGCTAAAATAACCGAATTGTTCGGATGATGTTGGAGTTAAATCGAATGTGTATTGTAAATCATTTTGATTGTCGTATGTTCGACGTATGACAGATGGAGAGAGACCAGTGATTGCGTAACGAATATGAGGTGGATTGGCACGTAGAACAGTGCAATTAACAGTTCGTGTTTGATTAATACCGCAATAGATTTTTTTCGATTTTTCAAGAACTTTCGGTGCAACTAAATCAACGAAAAAAAAAGAAGAAGAATGATGATTTAACTGATGTCTCTTTGATTTCAATTCTAATGAAAATCAAATATAAAACGTACGTACATTCAATATGAAGTGTTTTCGTTGATGATAAACTAAGAGTTTTATTGATATGTTTCATATTAGCATGGCAGGTGATATTTCGACCGTTATCTTCTGGTTTCAATCCAGTTATACGATATGTTTCAGAAAATAATAATCGATTTTTCGTATTTAAATTCGATGCTGGTGATGGTGTTGTCGTTGTACTTGCTAGCGCCATAATCGTTGGTTTACTTCCATTTCTATCAATTGTTATATCAATTTCAGGCCGAGGATAACCATCAGCTGTACATATGACATCCAAAGATTGTCCTTCGACCGTTGCTATACAATCGTTATTGTCAAATCCGCATAAATCATTTGTATGCATATTAGATGTTATTTGCATATTGTTGAACTGTACATATTGGACGGGTACTAGAAACAATAAAAATGCATTTAGATTTCTTCTTTGTCTTTTATTTTGTTTCAATTAGATTCTGCACACATATGCAAGGATTCTCCTAATAACTTTCGATAGACATTTCATTGTCTTTTGTTTTTCTGTTTAAAATAACAAGTTTGCTTCATTGAAAATAAATCATCTGTATACTTTGAACGTCAAGAAGAAAGAAAGAGAAAAGATATCTGATCGATAAATGATGTAATTCATATGTCAAATAAAGATATTTTTCTAACATAAATGAAATTACATCATTGATAATATGATATCTCTCTTGCTCGCTTAGTTGAAACTTACCGTAGACTTGAAGTTTCTGCCATTCGGTATCATCTTGTGGACATTTATATAATCCACTGTCACTTTCTGATACATTCAGTATTCGTAATAAACTTGTTTGATATGGATTTGAATAGCGAATATGTTTTAATGGTTCTATAATTGAGTTCTTTTTACCATCGAAACTTTTGTATTCATAAGCATAGATCGACGTTGGACGATTGTCACATATTTCAGCTGTATCACCACGTTTAGCATAAATCGTAGTCTGTTGACTGCTTATACATTTCGCCGTAATTATGAAAAGTACGAGCGAACTAACGAACATCAGATCATTATGCATCATTCATTCATTCATCTGCAAATAAAAATAGACGATGAAGAACTTGATGAAACCACAGAAATGTTAATAGATAGATAGTTAGATAGAGATGATGGATGTGTGTTCACTTAGAAAATGGGTGGGAGAAAATTGAAGAGTATTTGTTCAGACGAAAAGATTGATTATAGGAGAAGAGTAACAAACGATGAAAAGAACGTTCGACTATTAATAATATTGGTCGAGACGCATACCGAAACAGGTAATAGATAATGATATTCTTTTATTAGAAACAGTCAAAAAAAAAGAAGAAGAAGAAAAAGAAAAAAACGAGAGAGGAAAGATGAAATGAAACTAATTATTCAAAGCAAATCGTCGAGTATCAACCTTGGAAATCCGAGAATAAAAGAAGAAAGAGAATGAAATAGTTATTTTATTTGGTCTATGATCATCGTTCTTATCGATTTGTATCTTGATCGTATATATATACATTGTATATAAAAAAAAACGAAGAGAGAAAAGACCCGTCGGGTTACATACGACACTTAACGGTTCGCTCGCGCTCACCCATTAGTAATTGGTGTCGTCGATTACAAGCTGTACTCGCGCCATACTTAATAGTATATTTTTTACTGTTCGTTCGTGCTAGTCATATATATATATATATATTTATTTGTAAGAACAGTAGGAGTAATAATACTAAGAGGACGTTGATGACGAACTGTTGACCCTTTATATATATACATATATATATATAGATTGCACAACAGTAAGTGTCAATGACATACATACGGTCGAATTGTAATAGAGAGCAAGAGTTTGTGCAAGGATGATGAGTGATACGATAACATTGTTACGTGCATATGTATGTGAAAATGTGCCAAATTTGATAATAATATCAATGAATCAGATAGACAAAAGAGAAAACAGATATTATTTTATGAATCGATGTCTCAAGAGAACGAGAAGAAAATTAAAAAAAAAAAGTCACGTCTTATCACGTACCTGTGATTATTATACAAAAAGAAAAGGAATCTCTGAATACTCTTACCATTCATATGTGAACAAATCTATTGTCCGTCTACGTTGGATTTATACTTTCCGGTATATCGCACATTAACAGAGATAACGGACGAATAAATGCAGATGGTGATTGACGAACATTTCTTAGCAATTTGTCTCGAAGTAGACAAAGACGATTAGACGGTATTTTCTTGATGTCATGATAAGACTATTTTTTCTTCCGTTCTCTGTTTCCTATTGTTCTCGAAGACAAACGAGCGTGCATGTTCAACATCAAATGAAGATAGTAGAAATAATTCTCTTCGAGATTCTTTTTTCCTCTCTTTCCTATTCACAGAGAGGAGAAGGAGAGAAAAAAGGATGACCAGCATCATCCCACTACTCGCAGAAGAAGAACAAATGGGTGGTGTTCGTTCGTTCCTCACTGTCTCGTCAGATTTTTTTTTGAATGTTGTCTCTCAATGAGGGTGTACGTTTGCTTTCATTCCTCTCTTGAATACATCGAAACTCACTCACATTCAATGCACACAGAGAGAATAAAAAAGAAATACAGCACAAGAAACAAAAGAACAAGATGAAAAAATCACACGTCTAGTGTTGATAGATGGATCTGGCTAATGAAACGAGTCACCCAACCAACCTACTCGCGCGCACAATGCTGATGCCACTCGGTCAAAGCACGTTCATTGAAATGTAATAAAACTAATGACGATGAAATTTATCGAGTATAAAAAAAGAAAACCGGAAGAAAAGAAAAAAGAATTGATTTATGTAGTAACATCGATATATTGCTAATCAATTTCTCATGTCAATGTCAACTTTGACTTCATCGCCCATTAATTAAAAATGCAAAACAAACAAAAATCGAATTAGTCGTCATTTAATTAATCTCTTTCCTCGGACGAAACACATCGACATATTCCCCTTTACTATTCGATCGACTCCGAGCTCGAACTAATTCAAGTGGTCACTTACAAACAACTCCTCGTTCGAAAGACGAACGATAAATCAAGAAACAGATATACACATTCAATTTGATTAGTCCTATCGACAAGGGACACATACCATCAACTGGTAGGATTGCATCATGCAGACAATAAACGATCGAATTACACACTCAACATATGCGCGACAAAAACGAAAACTTGACTCGTCTCTATTCTATCGCACGTCTCATTTTAACATTATTATCACTCATATCAGCATATTCATAAAATTTTCGATGTCGTCGACGGCGACGACTTTTCTTTTCTCAATGTCAAATGGAAAGGTTTCATATGTGTATGCAAAAGAGTAAAAAGAAAAACGAACACAAAACTGCTCATACTATTCGTTTGATTTTTTCCTCTTTCTATTGATTGTCGTAGAGTCTGTGCGTAGCATTCTTAAGCAAGTAAATTGATCTGGTCTTTAAAATCAATAAGAACGAGTCAAAAAATCCAGTCCGTAATTTATTTATTATTTTGATCTTGTCTTTTGATTGGCCAACAAACGAACCAATGAAATTCTCTCGACATATTCGAGATATCAACTGCATTAACGATTTTATAAAATCATTCTTCGAATATCTTGTTCTTGTCGAATATTTTTAGATTTCATTTCTATTCATTATTTGTCAAGTTCAATTGTGATATTCAACTTATTAACATAAACACATTCAAAATTCATTATTATCATACCGAATAAAAACAAATCCAAACAAAATTTTTTACTTTTAACCCATTAAAAAGAACACAGAACGAGCAATAAACAACAACTGTCTTTTTCCTTGTATCACGTGCATTTTTCTAGTCGAGCAATGCAGCCGTTGTTTCGTATTTGGTAAACAAATCCATTCGCATGGCTGATTTCAATGTTCGATCGATGAATATGTTTTCTCGTTTTAGATGTATTTTCTACCTATGACTCATCAATATTTTATTTCTCATAGCCGTGATGAAACGCGATGTCTACACGGCAAATTCCTCAATAAACGAACCTACTAATAATCATTCTCCTAAACGTAGTTGTATTGAAAAAGATAATAAAACTTGTTGTGCAAGGTAGATTGTTTTTGCATTTATTATCTTTAGAAGAAAAAAATAAAACCGTTCTCTTTCTCAATTTTTCCTCTTGACAATCAATTTCTGTAGTAATTCAACAGCATCATCATCATCAACAGCAACTAGTGAAAATATTTCATGTTCGATTGTTTCATCTTCATCGACATCGACTGATCTATTAACTATGGAAGAAAATATGGAAACTTTGATAAACATGGGTTTTACCGATCGAGAATTGAACCTCAAAGCTCTGAATAAAGCTGGAAATGACATCAGCGAAGCGGTGACTTATTTAACAAATCCGGATTTCGGACATGATGAAGTCATGATTGCGTCAGAACCGCCTACGAATTTTATCGGCCCGTTGACGAAAGAACAAGTCGAACAGCAGCAAAATCAGCAAATTGTAAAACGAAATCGATTTTCAATCGTGATTTCGATTGGTTTTTTTTTAGATGTCATCGAATAATAATTCAGCGATTGTTGTCGATGATCTAGCGTCGACAAATCCGAATTCATTTACGACGAATGCTTTTCTAGATTTAGAAACTAAAGTCTATGGAGACAATTGGTCAATTCCGTATAAACGTATGAGCCGAAAACGATTTCCTATGAAAATTATTTGACGAATCTTTCTTTCAGGCGAAGAAGTTCTCGGCCGATGTCTTCTCTCTGCGACTAGACTCGCTCTTAATAGTAAATTCTCTCTCATTTCATCGGATTAATCTCGTTTTTCTTTTCTTTTATTCATCAAGATACCGCTGATCAAGATGAACATTGCAGAAAATTCATGGAGGTTCTAATTCCCGATGCTTTCCGAAAAGTAATTCAATAGAATTTTCTTATGTTTTTTGTTTTTGAAATTCAACTTTAGTTACAATGTACACATCATGTGAATAATTGGAGTGCTGATGTTCAGGTCGGTGTATTCGATATGGTTGAATTGTTGATCGATTTAATCGCTGCTCGTTTGGCCTATTTCCCTGTTCCCGTTCAATTACTCGAAACTCTTTCGATTCTCTTCGATCACGATTCGACATTTCATCGAAAACATAAAAGCAAATCCTACGATCGATCGTTGTACGACAAACAACTCGGAGACAAACTCCTGGCGAATTCACCATCGTCGAGTTTCACTCGAACCGAACCCTTCGGTTGGTTATGTCAAATCATCAATCGATTTGTAGCAAAAGACGGAATTGTTAATCTAACAAAACAATTTCACAGCGAACAACCATTGACTGCCGTTGAATACAACGCCTTATTAGCTCCATTTGTGAACTGTTTGGATTATATCTATCACGATAAATATCGGCAATTGTTCAGCGAATATGTCGATCAAGCGTTAGTTTATATTCAAAATTTGAAAGAAGAAGATTTTAAAGCGAAATCAACAAACTCGATATTCGAACTGCTTTCGACTCTACGAAAGATCTGTTCGGTTATTTGGCCGAATCGAGTCGAACAAGTCGAAACATTGCATTTAGATTTACTTCTAAAAATGGTTGCATTGACAAATTTCAATGCTAAAATGAATTCACTCAAAGAACTCGCGAAAATCATCGAAAATTCGACATCGAACATGTCGAGTATCGTCAAAAATTCGATTCCGCGAAACATTGTCAGCGAATGGATCATCGAAAACTCGATCCTTTCCAAAGCACTCGAAGGCAATATCGATCAAAATCAATACGTCGAAAAAGTTCGAACGCTCATGGACTTCATCGCTCCGAGAATTCTCAAAGAAGACATTGAAACCATCTGGAAAATGCAACACGGCCGATCGTTAGTCGCTGTCGATCATCTATTCACATTAATCGCCTCGGCAGCTGCGAAATTCAGTCTCGAACAGCTGAATTACCTCATCGGTTTCATTTACAATTCGTGGAAATCCGAAACGATTTTGATTCAAGAAAAACTCGTCGAACTACTCGGTGCAATCGGCCGCGAATGCCAAAAGGATTCAGCAGCACGCGTCCTCGAAATGCTCTGGCAAATGGCGCACGAAGATCATCTAAGTCGAACGATGTTAGACCATCTCCTTCATTGCCATTTGCGGATCTTCAATGAAAATCGTTCGTCCTACGAAAATCTCAAACGAGAGTATTGCTTGAAATGCATGCACGATCTACAGCGAAAGCAAGGCTGGCTCGTGCCGGCGATCAGACATTTGTACGAACTTCTACGTCACGATTCGACGAATACATTTAAACGATCCGAACAAGATCTTATTTCGTTGCTCGTCAATCAACATGATCTTATTTCGGCGTTAATTCAGAGTTTATCGACGTGCCAACAGGATGTTTGGAAGAAAACGCACGGTCATGTGACAATCGATACGCTCGTCGACGGGAGATTTACTCATGAAGAATCGATTAAAAGTCATTTAGATTTACTCTCATTTCTATTGAAAAAAGGCAGTTTATATTTGATTTTAAAACGAAGTGAAGAACTTTGGGATACGCTAATAACCAATGAAAATGCGAGCACATTCGATCGTGAATTAGGCTTGAATTGGTTCATCAATTGTGTCGAAGATATCAACAATGATTCACAGATTTCACTCTTTAAAAAACGCGTCTCCAAACTAAATCCCATCGTTCTCTCGTCCAAAGGCTACGCTTGTTTTAAACTCTATTTCGAACGATTGAATCCTTCACGACCACCAATCAACAATTCGAATATTTCAACATCGAATAACTCCGATATGATCGAATACGATTGTTTGGATGAACTGTGGAACATCATTCTTTGTGTTCACGATGAAACAATCGCAAATGACGCGACAAGATTTCTTTTGGAATTGTATTACACGAAACAACCGGCGCGAACGCGTCGAGTAGCACTGCAAACGCTGTACGAATGGTTCTTGAAAGAGATTTATACGCGTTTGAGCTTGCTTTTGAATGCAGCTGTACCGCCAACTGTTCAGTTAACATCGACATTAGAACAATTCTATCAATCATTGAAAATTTCAAGTGAACAGCTGATTTCCAATGAATCGACACCGAGTCCTATGGAAACATCGGACGCAGAGATCGATCATCAACTTTGGTTGCAAAAAATCGAACGTTTGCTGATGATTATCGAAGAATATATTTATTTCGTCGATCGAGAATATCCGATTACTGCTCATATCGCTTCGTTGCACGGTTTAGAATATCAAATCAAAATCGTTCTCGGTGAACTAGGAAAACCGAATTGTCCGTATGACATCGCCATTGTTCATGACAATGACACACTCGACATGCTCCGTTCACGTTTAGCTCTTCATTATAAAGTTCAACCTCACGAAATCCACATATCTTTTCAAAATACTCGTCCGTTACCTCACTTCTACGACAATTCAAATTCGATTAACAACGCCATCGCTCTACCATCGAACAGTCCAACAACATCATCATCATCTCCATCAACTTCAAACACAACCGTGCTCGGCACATGGTTAAATCCACGATATTTATATCAACTTCATATTCAACCGGGCACCGTGCTCTATATTAAATTCCTCGGCAGTACATTTAATCAACCGAGTAAAAATCTGAATAGTGAACCCGTGCGTTTGTATTTAACACCATCGACAAGCACGTCGAATGATAATAGTAATCTAACAAACAAAACACCAACGAGTTTATTGGCTGAGAATGTTAAAGTTTATGATATTTTATACAAGTTATCCTATTTAAATAATAGAAATATTCATAATCGTATACGTAATCTTCTTCGTTTGATGCCTTCGGACATTCGAATCGTTGATATACTCGATTTTATCTCGGTTCAATCGACAAACGCATCGTACCCGCCGATCGAACGTCGTTCATCAACAGAAAGTCTTCAACAACGGCCACTTCAACCCGAAGAAGCACTCGAACAAGTGTTTAATTTCGAAAGTTGCAGTTTAATTCGTCTGCTCTACAATCTTGAAATCCTTTCGAGTCGAATTCTACCTCTGTCAAATCAAAATATCATCAAAGAAAGTTCACGAACATTTCGCAAACATTTCATCGAACATTCCGGCGTCGAATATCTCCTCAAATTCCTTCAAAAACTTCACCATTCAATTCAAGATGAATACCAATACGTTCTCTGTCAAGAAATGACGATTCTAATCCTTCAGCTAATTCAATTGCTACTCTGCGGACAAAATCAAGTCGACGAACAACCACAAACAACATCAATCATGAGTCCGATCCGACCGGCATCGCCGATGGCTGTGACGGCGAGTGACGCAGCTGATGAGATGATTGACTTCGATTTTCAAGCGACGATCGAACATTTACAGTTCGATGAATTCATCGGACAAATTCAACAGTTGATTTTTCTTTGTTGGGCAGCAGCTGCGGGAAATATTCGTTTGCAAGCTCAGAGTTTGACGATTAAAGAACAAGTTAAACTCGATCGATACGCGCTGCTTCAGCAGATCAATGCGAATGTTTTCTCGAGAAATAGCAGCAAGAATTCGTCGTCGAGTGACTCGCCGATGAACACGAATCAAGCCTATGAAATCGTTCAATTCGGTATTTGCGTGAAGAAAGACTCGATTCTACCGTTGGACAGTGAAATCGCCGAGAAAATCATCGAAATCATCATGATTTGCTTCGAAAAACGGCCGGAATTCATCGCCACATTTCTTGTTCAACCGTTTTTCGCTGATTTTCTCTTGGAAATTTTAATTAGCACGAGTTCTCGAGATGTTCGACAATGTGCATTGAAGAATATCATTCGTCTTTGCAAAATCGAAATATCCACCTGTGATATTCGAGCTGTTATCCATCAAATCCTGCTCAAAGCTCGTCTCCCGCTCTGGGTAACCGCTAGTTCCGGTTCTCGTGGCATCAATCAGAAAATCTTGTCTCAATCGATCGAATACTTCGACTTACGTTGTCAATTAACCGAAAATCTAAGCACTCAAATGCAACAACTCTTGCATATCGACGCCAAACAGCTGCTCAACGATGAACACGACTGGTTATCATCGTACACAGTTTCGACTGTGTCGAATGAACTACGTACAATCGATAATATTCTGTTTATTGGTCATTTGAGATTCATTCGAACGTTGTTAACCTGCGAAGGTATTAATAAGGTTTTGTTCGGCGAGAATTTTATCTCGTTGCTAATCGATCAGTTTCTGTTTCCTGCGTCGAAGAAAATGTCGATGCCGATTGATTCGATGACGAGCGACAACGAGACATTCGATGATCCCGCTCCCGAACCCAAATGTTCGACAAGCGAGAGCCGATTGGCTGCGTACGACGTTCTCGTTGAGTTAGTTCGCAATTGTCAAGTCAATCTTAAGCTCGTCGTCGAGAAACTCATCGATCTTCATCATAAACCGCTGCTCGAGAAGCAAACAGAATGGGAATTCATGCCACAAGTCAATCCACGTGCATCCTGCGGTCTCGTCGGTCTTTACAATGGCGGTGCGACGTGCTACATGAACTCGATTCTTCAACAATTATACATGCTTCCTCGAATCTCCGAACATATTCTCAGTGTTCAAGACGATCAGGAAAACAACAATCAAACAACAACAACAACAACATCGAATGATTCGAGTCTATTCTATCAATTACAACAAGTTTTCGGACATCTAATGGAAAGTAAAATGCAGTATTATTCACCGGAATCGTTGTGGAAAGTATTCCGTCTCTGGGGACAGGAAATCAATGTTCGAGAGCAACAGGATGCTTTCGATTTTTTTACAGCATTGACCGATCAAATTGATGAATATTTGAAAAGTATAAAACAAGAAGAAATCTTTCGAAAACAATTCGAGGGCATTTTCTGCAATCAAATGTTATGCACCAATGGTTGTCGACATCGATACGAAGGCGAAGAACGTTTTATGGCGTTGAATGTTGCGGTTAAAGTCGATTCATTGAATGAATCATTGAATCAATTCGTTAAAGGCGAAGTGCTCGATGGTAATAACGCGTATTTCTGTTCGAAATGTCAGAAAAAACGAACAACAATCAAACGTTTATGTATCAAGAAACTGCCGCCATTGTTATGCATTCAAATGAAACGATTCGGTTTCGATTGGGAAAACAATCGTGCGCTGAAATTCGACGATTATTTCAAATTTCCTTTAGTATTAAACATGGAACCGTACACAGTCGATGGCGTAAATAAACGTGAAAGTTTCGTTGAACACGACGAGCCAACTATCGAAACAACATTAATCAATTCAGTTGACAATTCGAAATCGTTGACACGTACGAACAGTTCGTTATCGACGATTAACTACGAGCTCATCGGCATCGTCATTCATTCGGGTCAAGCAAATGCCGGACATTATTACTCATTTATCAAAGACACTCGTTACCGACAATCGAATAATGCCAATCAATGGTATCGATTCAACGACACATCGGTCGAGGAAATCGAATTAACCGAACAAATGCTCGAAGAAGAATGTTTCGGCGGAACATTTCGAGTACAAAAAGACAATAACAATTCAACCGAAGAACGAACACGATTCTGGAACGCATATATGCTGATTTATCAATGTATCGAGCCGTCGAAACTGCTTCCACCACCAGCTGCTGTACCTTCGTCGCCGAGTACGACGCGTCTTTCGTCACGTCATGTCCCGGGTTCGGCTGTTCGTGTTCAGCATACAAATCAACGAGATTCGTTGTCACAGCTGGCTGATCTCGTTGTTCGAACGGAAAACAGCGATCTTTTCAGACGAACCGATAAACCGTTGATTCCATCGCGTGTCTCCGCGTGTGTCAAAGATGAAAATCTTGAATTCTTGAAAAATCGTGATACTTATTGTGAAGAATATTTTCAATTGATTTACAAACTCTCGAACATTTGCTTCGAACATGAACCATTACCGAATGATATCGAATTCATTGATATTGATAATGTCGAAAGTTCGTATGAATTTTGCACGAAATTAGCATTGAACTTTCTTTTCAATACACATTTACGAACGCATCGACGTTTTCGAAAGGATTCGCTAACTCAATGGGTGAAATTACTTAGTCAATTGTTTCAACAAAATAAAAAGTCTTGTCTCATTTTCTACGAACTTCTATTCGAACGAAAGGAAAATGGTCTCAAATTATATTTACTTGATTGTCCTATCGATGACATACGAACAACATTCTATCAAATATGCGAGGCTGTTCTCCAAGGTTCATACGTTCATTTAATCGAACGAAATACTCAATTTGAAACAGCAAATATTCAAGATAATCAAGAAACAATCATCGTTAATATGAATAATTCATTGTTAACTTTAATGAAACAATTTATTGAACAATTCATATCTCTCTTGGATAAATCCGTTGTCGAACAAGTTAAACAAAGTCAAGCCTATTTTCTTCTCTTGTCAGCTTACATGAAAATCAATCAGAATTCCATTGAACATCTATTAGAATTGAACACATTTCAGCGTTTAATGAACTTTCTTATTGGTGAAAATAGTGACATACGTCGTTGGAATTCCGGTCAAGCCAAAGAATTCGGAATTATTCACGAAATTCTCGCTACTTTAGCACTAACATCTTATCAATACGTGAACAAAGATGATCCGATAAAGGTTTATTTCACCGAAAGATTTCCCTATCGATATGTGAAAGAAATTTGCTATGCTTGTCAAGAATTGTCGCACATGTATCTCACACGTTCGATACAATTGATGGAATTTCTAACGAAAGAAAACGAAACATTCTCCGAACAATTAATTCGATCAATTCTACAGTCAATTAATCTTGCGAATACCAATGATTTGAAATCATTATTTCGTTTTTTGAAACAAATTCTACTCATCGAAGATTCATTGCAAACATTTCGTCTCAAATTCGTCTTCGAAGGTACCAATGATACGAACAACAATAATAATAATAATCTCGAATCGAATTATCTTTCCAATGGACTCTACGCATTAATTCGAATGAGTATCGAAACCGACCAACGTCGAGCTTATCAAGCTGTCAAATTCCTCATTAATCTTTCGAATGAAAGCATAATTTGCAAAGATTACTTTTCGTCAACAGCCGATCAATGGGAATTCGCAATCGATTGGCTAAAACAACAGATGCAAACAACATGGCAATGGTCGCCAGCACAGAACGTGTCCAATGATGATACGGAAACTCGTACGTTTCAACGGACACGCAGTGCGCAATATACATTGGAACAAGCGCAAAATCTTCTTAAACAAACGAATCCAAATTCGACAAATGATTCGTCGACAAGCGAGATGATGGAATTAAATGATAATACTCAAAGTCAATCGTCATCTCAATCGACGCTTGTCGGAAATGATTAAAGTCCTCTCTTCATTCTGTTCAAATCCGGTGTTTGTGTGTGCATGAGATTTATTTTTTAAAATGTATTGTTCATTAAGATTAAACAGAAAGCAAACAAAGCAAAAGCAAAAAGAGAAGAATTTTTTGTTTGTTTTTTCTTCTTTCAAACTCGTTCATTTGTGTCTTCTTCTATTTCGTTTCTTTTTCTGACATATATACAAGAAAAAAACATTGGACTCGGGATCGCGTTTCTTTCTTTTTTTCCTCGTTTGTATCGCGCGTCGAGTCCTGAAAGAATTCTTCATTTGCCTAAGTGTGATTTTTTTTGTTGTTGCTGTTTATCGAAAGATCAGTTTGTATAAAGAAAAAAAAAAGAAAAAGAATAAAAACCACACGCATTCATTTGATATTTAGATAGAAAAACGTTCGACTTTTAAGCTGCAATGGGACGAAAACAACGAGTGAGTTCATCGACGAATTTATCTGATTGACGAAGAACCTTTTTTATTTAGGGACGAGCAGCGAGAAATGCGAGAAAAAAACTACCGGCGAATTTCGAAACCGAAGAAGTCAAACGAGCGCCACATGTTTTGGTTTTCAAACGAGGCATCAGCAGTAAGAGACCGAATTAACAGAGTATTTTTTATGTTCAAATTGCACTTTTTTTTAGTTGGAAATCATGTGAAAGAATTAATTCGTGATATGCGACGTGTTATGGAACCGTTCACTGCGCCAAATCTCAAGGTATTTCCTGTCTTTTTCATTGAGAAATTCGATAATTTTTGCTTTTCTTCGTATTCAGGTCAACAGAAAGAATGCATTGAAAGATTTCATATCAATCTCCGGTCATTTTCATATAACACATTTAATGACATTTTCAAAAACTCAATTATCCACGTACATGCGTTTGCTTCGTGTGCCTCGTGGACCGACATTGAACTTTCGTGTTCGTCGATTTACGCACAGTCGAGATATTGTCTCGGCATTGAAACGTCCTCAAACATTTCCCAAACAATTCGAACACGCACCATTATTAGTCATGAATGGTTTTCAAGATGAATCGATACACGTCAAGTTGATTGCGACTATGTTTCAGAATATGTTTCCGTCAATCAATGTTGCAACAGTTGATCTAAGTACAATCAAACGATGCGTACTTCTTTCCATGGATCCAGTCAATGGTTTAATCGAATTTCGTCATTAGTAAAGAATTTCAGTTTTTCATTTTCGCTCGTAATTGATTCTTTTTTTAGTAATATCAAAATTGCTCCAAGTGGAATTAGTCGAGCGGCAAAGAAATTATTACAAGGCAAAGTACCGGATTTATCACGTTTCAATGACATCAGCGATTTTATGTACCGGTAGGTGGACGTCGATTTTTGTTTGATTGAAGTCTTAAGTTTGATTTTAGCGAAGGCAATGCTTCGGAAAGTGAAGACGAAGGTGCTGGTGACGAAAATCAAGTTATTCTCGCTCAGGAATTACGAAGTCGAGGCAATCTCAAAGCAAATCAAAGTGCCATTCGTTTGACAGAAATTGGACCACGGATGACACTTGAATTAGTTAAAATTGAGGATGGTCTGTGCGATGGTGAAGTTCTCTATCATTCGCATGTGTCGAAAACGTCCGAAGAAATCTCGGAATTACGTAAACGTACGATGGAAAAGAAACGTTTGAAAGAACAACGAAAACGAGAACAAGAGGAAAATGTTAAACGAAAAGAAGAAAAGAAAAAAGAAAACATCAAACGATCAACGAAAACCAAAGAAGAAGAAGAAAATGAACAAGCATCGGATATGGATACGGATGCTGATGATGAAGAAGAAGATGATAATGATGATGATGAATAAACTGATTCTGTGTGTGTGTTTTTGTTATTTGTTATTTGTTTTGAATTGAAATAAAAGAAAAGCAGTCAAATTAGAAGACTAATTAAAAATAAAAAACATCTCAAGTTTCACAATTGAGAATAGTTTCGGTTTCTCACATCATGATTGTAATTATACCCACATTCGATAGAATATTTCGAATTTGTTTTCTCGTTCTCTTTTTTCATATCTTGTCACGTAGAACATATAAAAATGCGAAATAATGTATTATATGTATAGACATACATTCTGCAGAGTTCTACCAGTACGTTTCGATTAAATAATAAAGCCTTGATATCTATCCACAAATGGTGTTCGTTTATATCTTAACAAGAACGAATGCATATAAAAGTTATTTCTTTTTCTTTCTTCGTTTTTATCTTCATGTATGCATGTGTGTTTTTCTCCATTCGAGAACATATTTGAAATAATTTACTTGGAATCAGACCATTTTTCTTTTTCTCTTTCGATTTCGTATATAAAACAAAACGGCAACAAAGATAATCAAATCATTATTCTAGATAAAATTCGATCTTTCTTTCTACTCTCACGTGTGAAAACATTTTAATACAATGACGATCTTTCGATTTGCCCCATTTATTGGAGCTGGTCTTGCTTTGGCCGCCGTTGTTTTAGCCATTATTGGTGTATCAACTACCTATTGGTTTTCGTTTAGTCTTTCAACACATTCAGGTAGATTAATACTATTCGAAAATCAAATCTAGTTTTTCATTTCTTTCGATTAGGTCTATGGCAAAATTGTATAGATAATGTTTGTGTATCGAAAAACGGTGGACGACCAGCTGCTATTGCTATCACTGTAGGTTTGAATGCGAACTAATAGATTTCAGTTGATAATTAAACAAAAATTTGTATTGTTAGGCATTGATTACCGTTAGTGTTGCTGCTATCTTAGCAATTTTCAGTGGTTTTGCTCGTAGTCGAACAGATGCTACGAATAATTTAGCTCGTCTCGCTGGTATTGTTGCTGTTGTCTTACTTTTTGCAACTGGTGTTCTTGTTGCTGTTGCACTTTACACATTCGTTGGTGCACAATATGGAACTGGATATTCATTTACAGCCATGGCTATTGCTCAATTCTTAAGTTTTCTTGCCGCTTTACTCGTTGCTCACTGGATGGTAAAGTTTAATGATAAATAAAAAGACAATTTCCATTTGGTATCTTCTTTTTCTATTTAGGGTCATGCATTCACCGTTGTCAACTAAATTTAAAACAAAATCAATTCATAAACTTGATTCATTTTCATTCATTATATCTAATTCAGCTATTATGCATGTTTTCCCTCTCTCATTTTTTTTTATTGTTGTGTCTATGAAAAATATAGAAGAGATAGCATATTGAAAACATAATTTGTTTTGTTTGAATAGCCTGAAAAAACACCAGAGATATCGTTTTTTTTTCGTATTTCTTAGAGATCATTGAGGAGAAACTAAGCATAGACATAATTCGTTGACAGCTATTAGCAAATGTTAATCCATAAGTTCTTTTCTTTCGATATTGACAATCGATAGATTGAATTATGTTGACTATCGATGACAAAATGCAAATTTCTTACGAACAGATTTGTGATATCTCATCATACAACGTTATCATTGTTGAACATTATTCATAGAGAAAAAAAGAGGCTGGGTACTTAATCATTTGACAAGAATAATAAATCAAGATTGATGAATAGCCTTTCACCGTATTCCAATTGTATCTCGACTGAGAAATCGTTTTTATTCTTCTATATATAGAATTCTTTGTTGTTTTTATATTCCATTGTTTGAAATGAACACTTATCGGGTACTTTATGGTTAAATATCATCACGGATAGATACTGAAAAATAAAATCGTTATCAACAAGTATAAAATTGCATTGAGTTCCATGTCTCGGTTCTTCCTAGACTCTTAATCTTGATCTAGGATAAATGACAAATGCTAAAGATTTATCAACTAGAAAAAATTCTAATGATTGCAAACGAAATTTTTTTTAGTATGTTCATTAGACTCTCGAGAGCCTTGAGGATGTTTTGATTACATTGATTTATTTTTAATGAATTACCCCGTCGTCTCTTATTTTGTTTTGTGTTTTTATTTGCTAAATCTGATGATTTTGTTTGATTGTATTAGTTTTCTGAATAAATAAAAGCAAAATTGTTTTCATATCCGTTTGTACTGGTTATTTAAATGAGCTCCGTCTAGGCTTTTGATCCTTCCGGTTGAAATTGTTTTGTCAAATTTACTCGAAGATTTCAAATCGAAAAAAACTAAAATTTCCATACTGTTTTTAACTGTAGAAAAAAAAAGTCAATGTAGCAGATAATCGACATTGACAACATGTAATATAATCAAGAAACGAGAAATTAACGGGAAAGAAAATATTTTTATTGTTGCTATTCACATCTTTGACTTGACATGTCACGAACAGGATCGATCATATATCTTTATTGGATATGCCAAGATTAATGGCAAGAAAAGAAAAGAAAAGAGGAAGAACTTCGATTGAAAACAAAAGCTCAAATGACATTTTGAGCCCGAAAACAAAAGAACAAGAAATCATTCGAAATACCGAGTGTTGATTGTTCCCATCGCTCGAACAGAGAAAAAAGAAGAAAAATATGCGCTTGATTTAATCGATAAATCAATGTATAGACAAAGATTAACTGTCAGTCAGTACCTTGACCTCATTTGCTTAGATTATCAAATGTAAACGAACGAGAAAACTGATGACAGCAGAGAAAAAGAAAATGTTTAATTGTGAATCGTATCGATTTATTTCTCTCTCACACAAACGTAAGTAAGAATATTGTTCTGTTCGGGAAAACTCATAGATGTCAGTAGAATTCAGCTCTAAGTTTTGTTGTTAGAGAATTTTTCAGCACATAATTATGGTAGTTGAATCAACCAACCGGAGAAATGTCAAAAGCGTCAACAACATCATCCAGGATCTGTGCTACATCTCGTTGATTGTCATCATTGAATATTAATCATGTCTATTTGAGAGAAAACTTTTCTTTTACTATATCGAAGAAATGTTTTTTTTTTCTTCTTTTTGAAGATTTGTTTCATGAGAATGACTGGTGGCATTCAACCATCGTTTCTGTTGTCGACAAATCGATGATTTCTTTTGAAAATCGATTTTCTATCAATGTCGAAAGCATATAATTTCGATTGGCAAATTGAAGTTCCAACTCGTCTTTTGAAAGGCGATTATTTCGATCGATGGGACGAAGAAAACGGATCATTAGAACAGAATTGTTTATTTCGTGTTGATAGTTATGGATTTTTTATCTATTGGCAAAGTGAAGGACGTGACGGACAAGTTATCGAATTGTCACAAGTTAGTGATATACGACCAGGCAAAGGTAAGATAAATCAATCAATCGAAAATAAGGTTCGATAAAACTCGAATTTAGCTCCGAATGATCCGAAAATTGCCGCAGATCTTATGGCTAATTCATTGGTCTATGGTCGAGGCAATATTGACGAACGAACAGTCACGATTTGCAGTGGAATTGATTTCGTACAGATCAGTCATACGAATATCACGGGTGCCGATCCAGCAACGGCAAAAGTTTGTTGATGTTTTTCTTTGTTTGTGTGCGAAGGTTTTCTATGAAAGACAATTGTTTTCATAGGCATGGATTGAAGGTTTGAGGAAAATTACGCATAATCATAAAGCGAATAATATTTGTCCAACGACTATCCTACGCAAACAGTAAGGCAATGCTTATGAGCTGAAAATAATAAAAACAAATCGATTTGATTTAGTTGGTTGAAATTATCATTTATGTTAAATGTAAATAAAAAGATTCCAGTTCGAAGGTAATGAGATCAAGAAAGAAAGATGATAATGATTATTTGATTGAGTTTAGCATAAGCAAAACATTCGCATCGGGCCGAACAGAAAAAAGAATCTTCGAAATTTTGAAAGAACTCGGTTTGCCAAGTGGCAAAGTAAGAAATGCCATATGTTTTATGTTTGTTTTTCTTCGATTTTTCAAATCAGAACGATGAAGTCGATCCATCCGATTTTACATTCGAGAAATTCTCCGATCTCTATCATAAGATTTGTCCTCGAACGGACATTGCTGAATTATTCGATCAACTCTCTGGTGGCAAAGATTATATCACTACGAAACAATTTGTCGATTGGTTAAATGAAACACAACGTGATCCACGTTTAAATGAAATTCTCTTTCCATTCTATGATAAGAACAGTGCATTGGGCATTGTCGATCGATATGAACTCCGTGCTAATTATCGAGATCGTGGACATTTATCGTGCGATGGTCTTACGCGATATCTCATGTCCGATGAAAATGCACCGGTCTTTCTCGATCGACTCGAAGTCTATCATGACATGGATCAACCATTATGCCATTATTTAATCAATTCATCGCATAATACATATCTGCAAGGACGACAATTTGGTGGTCGATCATCAGTTGAAATGTATCGACAAGTTTTATTAGCTGGCTGTCGATGTATTGAATTAGATTGTTGGGATGGCAGGAACGATACGGAACCGATGATCACGCATGGAAAAGCGATGTGTTCGGATATAAATTTTAAAGAAGTTATCTATGCGATTCGAGATACGGCGTTTGTCACAAGTGATTATCCAGTTATACTTTCATTTGAAAATCATTGTTCGAAACCACAGCAATTTAAATTAGCAAAATATTGTGAAGAGATTCTAGGTGATTTTCTTCTAACTAAACCTTTAGAAAATTATTTGGTATGTTGACTAATATATCTATAGAATTGAACGCTTCTTAGAACGTTTTTTGTTTTTGTTGAATTTAGCTCGAACCGGGGGTGCCTTTACCATCGCCAAATTTATTAAAACGAAAGATTTTAATTAAGAATAAACGCCTAAAACCGGAAGTGGAAAAACGTGAGATTTTCTTCTTCTTCGAGAGAGAACTATTTCTTTTGAACTTTGTCTCGTGGGTTTGATATTTGTAGGACAATTAGATTTATTTCTCAAGGGTCTTGATACTGAAGTTAACAATGACAATGATCTTGATTCGGCAGCTAATGTCGAAGGCGAAGATGGACCCGCAGCATTAATTGATAATATTAAATTACGTGATGATGACGATGAAGCTCATCCTGAATTGAATGTCGATGCCAACGATGATCTCAATCGTCGAACGATACTTTCACAATTTGGAATCAAATTGAAAAGTTCAACGACATTAACCAAAGAAGAAGAGGAAGCACTGTTAAATGGTTATCAATATAAAGGTGCAACGACAAATATTCATCCTGTTCTCTCGTCACTTGTTAATTACGCTCAACCGATTAAATTTCCCGGCTTTTCAAAAGCTGAAGAACGAAATATTCATTTTCATATGTCGTCATTTTCCGAGAACGTTGCTCTTCAACATTTACGACAGAATCCAATTGAATTCGTCAATTACAATAAACGACAAATGTCAAGAGTTTATCCCCAAGGTCGACGAGTCGATTCATCAAATTATATGCCACAAATATTCTGGAATGCTGGCTGTCAAATGGTATCATTGAATTTTCAGACACCTGATCTTCCCATGCAACTCAATCAAGGAAAATTCGAATACAATGGAAATTGCGGGTGAGTCAACGAGATTTTCTCTTCTCTCCCTTCACTTGTCGAAGGTCGTCAGATGCATCACAGTGTTTTTCTTCTCTTTTCACTCTCGTTTTGTTTATATTATTAGCGTATTAATAAGAAAAAAAAAGCGACTAATCTACTTGTCAAAAAGGAGGAAGAAAAACATGAAGAATGCATAACGAACAGAACTCAAAGGAGAAAACACAGCCGCTTAGAATATTCAGAAAGCTCGCGGCAATACGAGAATTTCTCGTTGATTGCATTTTTCTATTCTCATATTGTGCAAGAATAAGAGCTATTACTTGTGTTTGAAGAGGAGGAAAATTAATCATGACAAGGAAAAAAAATAGATTAATTCCGATGGGAGTTTTTTCTATTTATTCGAACAAATAACAAAAAAAAACCTAAAGAGACATGACAAACATTTGTTTGAATGTAATCTTTCGTTTATCTTTCGATGCATTTCATACTTTGTTTCAGTTAATTTAGTTTGACAGTAATCGTTAGGATTGAGAATTGATTATAATCAAATGGAATTTAAAGTCATGCGCATTTGGAGAATGTGTTTCGTCATGTTGACATTGTTCTTCACTTTTAGATTATCAAGATAAATAAAGACAAAGACAAATCGAATGAATGCGAGGAAAATACACATGATGTCTCGGAAAATTTTCTTTCTTTTTTTCTCCTTTATTCGCCGAATGCATCGAGTTAGATTTTGTTAACAAGAACTTTCTCGTTCGATCTATAGAAAATCAAATGTATAATAATAAAATGAAGAGAAAAAAAGAAGAGTGATTGATCAATTATATTAGTCCATTGACATCTTTATTGCATTAGAGATGTAAAAGTCATTTAGTCTATATTGGAAAATTATATTAAAACTAATATTTGCACGATGAAAGATGGCGATAGATATCGATGAATTTTTTTGTTTAGTTACTTGTTGAAACCGGATTTTATGCGTCGACCTGATCGAACATTCGATCCGTATGCTGAAAGTCCCGTCGATGGAGTCATAGCAGCATTTTGTAGTGTACGAGTTATCTCGGGACAATTTCTATCCGATAAAAAGATTGGCACGTATGTTGAAGTTGATATGTACGGTTTGCCAGCAGATACAATTCGAAAAGAATATCGAACACGAACAATTCCAGCGAATGGTCTCAATCCGAGATATGATGAAAGTGTTTTCGAATTTCGAAAAGTAAAATCGAAAAAAAAACCAAACAGTAAATTCGAAATGATTCGCTCTTTTTATTCAGATCGTCCTTCCAGATTTAGCCATTCTACGTATTGCTGTTTACGAAGAAACAGGCAAATTAATCGGACAACGTGTTTTACCATTAGATGGTCTTCAAGCCGGCTATCGACATATTTCCCTACGAACCGAAGGCAATTTTCCTCTTTCATTACCAACAATCTTCTGTCAGATTATTCTTAAATCGTATGTGCCCGATGGTCTCACTGATTTCGTCGATCAGTTAAACAAACCATTGCTAATCAAAAAAGCCGACGAATTATTAAATTCTCCGACAAATAATTCTTCCGATGCCGCTCAATCATCGTCAAGTTCAACTCTACGAAAGAATCGAATGCTGACCGATACAGCTTCGGCACCGAATCCAACATTGGATAACAAAATCAATCCACTCGGCGCAAGTAGCATATCAGTGAATACGATTTCAACAACCGACAGTGCAATCGGTGCATCAGCATCCTCATCAATCAAATCGAAAACACCTGCCGAAGCAGTCGTACCTATAACGTTAGAATATCTTCGTGAACAGAAAAACTTCTGTAAATTACAACATAAACAAGAAAAAGACATGGTTTTAATGAAGAAAAAACATGCGAAAGAACAGAATGTTCTCGGTGAACAACAATCGAAATTCATGAGTAAAGTCAAAAATGATCTCGAGAAATTAACTCGATCGCCCATGATTCCAATTGGCAATCAACGAAAAGATTTAAGGTAGAAGAAAAAAAAACGAATCGAACTTTTCGAGTTCAATTTTACAATCAAACTTTTATTTAGTAATGGAACAACGGACAGAAAAGTTGATCCAAAAGTAAAAATCGAGCTTGATTTTCGTTGGCATATTTGATTTTTTTTCTTCTTCTTCGTTTTCTTAGATTATGGATTTAATCAATGAACAAAATGTCGAATGGACATCACTTGTTCAACGGCAATTAACGGAAATGAATTCTCTTCGTCGACAACAAACAAAAGAACAATGTGATATGTTACGTTTTTTACTTGATGAAACGCAAAAAAGTCAAATAAAGGAAATAACGGAAAGACATTTACGGTTAGACGAATAGCAATTTAATTTCTTAGTTTTGAACGTTATTTACTTTGGTTTTCTAGCGAAAAGAAAGATCTGGAATTGAGTCAAGTTCGACAAAATATCGAAGATAGTAAACGGCTTAGTTCGGAGAAAAATATTCGAACAAAAGCCGACTTAGATCGTCGTGTAAGAGAATTAAAATCCAATAATACAAAGAAATTCGTTGAAGAACGCAAACGACAAAAAATGAAACACGATCGAGAACAAGAGAATCTCACTAAATCACATGAAACACAGAAAACAACATTACTCACAGAAATCGACAAGGTAAATTAAAAATAAAAGATTAGCATTCGTCGATTGTGTTTTGCTTCAGATGTTGGAACATAGTGTTAACTATCAAGATGAAACTCCATTGGCAAGATTTCCTTCATCGTCTGTTTAACAATTCAATCTAGTCATAATCACAATAATAATAATAATAATAATAATAATAATAATAATAATAATAATCAATAAATACCATCTTCTCACTGATAGATCGAATATCGTTTTGTTTTCTTTCTTTTTTAATTGTAAAATATTTTGTTTGTTCTTCGGTGATTGACAAGTTTTTTGTTCTGTTTATTTCGGTGTTGTCTTTTTATTTTTATTTTCTTCTCCGACTGATGTGCTTGTCTGTATACGCATTTATATAAATCATATACACATATATATATTCTGTATTTTTGTTATTGACAAACTTATATGTTTAAAAACAAAACAAAGAAATTTTAAAAAATTTTTGTTGAATGTGCCTCTTGCAAAATCGAAAGTCATTAGATTGCAATGAATGAGAGGACAAATCTTTGTCAAATAGAATCTACTCGCATTCCTTTTCTTGCATTTGTTTGTTTTTAAACATTTTTTTTTTCGTCGAATATTGACATATGGTCAATCTATTGTTCTGTCATTCGTTTTCCGTTTTTTTTTCTTCTTTCAATTACCCAAAAAAGCATTTTCAATAAAACGACAATTTTTCATGATTAAAAATGTCAAATAAAACTTGTACTTTTCCGCCTATTTCTCAAGGTAAAACAAATATTTGTGTGAATGCATTTTGCCGAGCTTTATTTGTTTACAGTCACGAACAACAATATGTTTCATTTACTAATTATTCATTGTATAGAACAAATATGTAATTTCATCTTAAAAGATGTGCAGCATCAGTTCAAAATTTCACCTTTCTCCTAAAAGTTCGTTTCAACATTTCGGCTTCTTCAGGTCGTTGTCGGTAATGTGCAAACGAATCTGCTTCGTCGATAGCTCTCCAATTATAATGTTTTGTTACATCTTTAAATTGTCCATTGACTTCAAAAACTCTTCTTGCATCTTGCAAACGTGTATAATAAAGTGTATCAAAACCACGATTATCGAACATCAATTGAATGTAGATTCTTGTTGCACGAAGATGAGGATTGTCTCTATCTAACCATTCGACTTCGAATTTCGTAATACAATCCATCGTTCCATCGGCGATCATTTTTTCTAGAACAGGAATTTCTGCGCCTGGCATGCTCATTTTTAATTGAATATTCGTGTGATTTCGTTTCCAAAGACGAGGTAACAAAGATGAAAAATCGATCGCATTCACTTGACGAATATCAAGATTATTTGCTAAATGAATAGAAGATAATTCATGAAATGATTGTATGACGATGAGTAAGAGAGAGAGAGAGATTTATCTTACTAGAAACGATATTTCCATTGATTCGACTTTGTCGTCCTCGATTTATCTGATAGAAAATCGGTTCATTTCGTATCCAAGCTGCAAATGGCAGGATGGTAATGCTATATTGTTTATATTTATCCTGTTTTAAACGTTGTTTACATAATTCATAATTGGCTGGTTCAGGTTCGAACGTAATTATATCATACGATATACTATCGGGAGTGAAATGAATAAAATGTTCAATTGTTTCGCCATTATAACAACCGATATCAATATAAATATTATGTAACGAATCGTTCTGATGTCTTAGAAATAATTCATCTAACTCAGGATATCGTTTTGTTAAGTCTGACTCATTTATTTTCCGAGTAGACAGTAACATAAATAGTAAAATCAAACATAGAATAATAAAACTAAAAAACAATCCAATTCGATATCGAATATTAATTATATCTCGATGTAAATTGACCATAATCACTTGCTTTTTTGCGCTAGAATATTCTAAAACGGATTGAATTATTTCGAGTCACAAGTTATTTCCATAGAAGTACTTCAACGATTGTTTGTTCTTCACATTTTTTTCTTTCTCGCACGTCTTTGGTTACGCATCAGTGACCGCAATTCGGATAGATAAGTAAATAATTATGTCAAGAGAAAAGAGACGAATTTTTTTTTCTTTTCTGCCTGCGCGTCGATACTAATTTATCATGTTTATCGTTAGTTTTTTTTCCTTATATTTTATCACGAAAGAATCAACACAAAAAAAATGATAGGTGAATATTCTATGAAAATCATTCACGAAACGACATTTGTTTTATTCAATATGATATTCCAAATATCATAGTACTCCGTTGGACTTTGACGTATGCCAATGTGTAATTGGGATGTGCAAACTAATAATCGCGGTAATTTAAGAAAAAGTGTGTTACATGTTATTTGTTGTTGAAATGTCGATGCAAAATCAAGATTCGAATAGACATAATAGGAGATATTGGCCAATTCACGTAGAATGCCAGTGATGTAAGCATCATTGATTCGAATTATTTGTTGATTTTCTTTATTTGCTGCTTGAACAAGACGTTGACATGTTTTATTCGAAAATAGAAAACCAATGGTAAACGAATACGATGGATAAGTGTTTGGAATATATTCGTATTTGGTTACAGGCCATCGGCCAGTTCGATAAACAGGAATCTTATGACGAAACCATCCGAAAATGCCGTCCTTTCGTTTGAAATCGAGTTGATGTCGAATATAATCAAGTAAAAGAAAGATATTCAACAAAAGATCATCATCAATTCGAAAAAGATATCGAACGGTTGGACAATACAAACGAAGCCAAAATAGAGCGGCTAATTCTTTGAATGTCATGAATGTTTGATGTTCAGGAATATCTAATAAAACAATCAAATCAATAGAAAGCAAATATGTATTTTGTTTAGTTTACTGATTTCAACAATATCATTGAATAGTGACTGTTCGATTCGAATAGCTGATTCAAGACTATCATCGATACCAACGAAAAACACCGTGTGAACCGTGATATTTGTGGTTGTATAATGATGATTTCTGCCCCATGTGGCTCGAATGGCTTGTCGATAGTCAAGATTTAATGCTCGTGAGAGAACGATAATGACCAATGTGTTCTCAGGAGATTTCAGATGATTACAAAATAATTTCGATGGATTAACATATTCAAATCGATTGAAAATTGATTTCGATCGTGAATCTGTTCCTAAAATATTTTGTCGACTATTGATTTTACTATCTTGTACATTGGGCGAACTATTTTTTGCCTCTTGAATATATTCATTACGAATATAAATCGTTTGTTTCGATTGAAAAATAGTCACATGAGTTTGAGAACGTAAGAAAAGATTTAATATGGAGAAAAAAAGTAGAATCAAGGAAATTAATAGGATCATGTGTGTCCATTGTGACATCCTCATGCCGAGTACAAAATACCAATAGTTTTGCTTATTTCTTTCGAAAAGAAGGCCTATGTTTTTTGTTTCATTCAAACCATCTTTTCTTTCTCGTTTTTTTTTACTTATTCATTCAACCGTTAACCGCGTGGATTCATAACGAGATTGACGATATTTTCTATTCAAACTGACAAAAAAAACGATAATAAAACGACATCTCTTAATCACCTTCAACTGAAAATATTCTCCAAAAGGTTGTCTGTACAAAAAAATGTTGATGAAATATGTTTTTTTGTGTTCTTTCATCTTATTGCAAACAATCGATTTTTTATTATTAATTGAACAAGGAAGAAAAGAAAATGATCTGTAATTCTAGGTGAAATGTACGTCGAGTTTCTTTCTTTTTTTTTTATTATTTTTCGACGCAATTTGTGTTGAAAAATCTGAATAAATCATCTCCTTGTTGCGTGATCGAACGAATTGAATCTATAATCAAATCCGTTCGACAGCCATGCAATTCGATTGACAATTAAATTATTTGTGTACAAGCAAATATTGGCCTTGTCTTGAAAATTTCGATCGATTGACGTTGATTTTCATAAACAATTTTCGTTTGCAACTTCATTTTTATTTTTTTTTTACTCTCAAGTAACAAGAAGATTGAAGAGAAGAAGAAAAAAGTAAAGAAATCGAGATCGAGAACGAGAACATATTATTTTTAAGCATTAAACAAGAGCCATGTAAACAAATGTCAGTAAACTTGAGAAAAAAAAACAAAACATCGAGAATGTGCAGTTGAAATTTTTTACTTGGCAACTAAACATTTTCGATGCGACGTCAATTTTGTCTTCTATTTATATGATTTATGACGGTATGTTGAGTTTCAATAGGACGAATGCTTTTAATTTTCTTGGGCAAGGAAAAGAAAGAAGGCGTATGAAAGTCGATTGATTTCACTCGAGTCGAACCGAAATTCATGAACATACATCGATGAAAAGCAATACTTTTACGACACTGCCTGTTCGTATTTGTTGCTCTCATCGTCGTACACTCTATTTTTCTTCTTCTTCTTTTTTTTTTATTTCAATAGTTGTGTTGATGTCGATGAATTTTAACATGTGAGAAGTCATCTAACTTCTAGTCGACATCGTTTGTCGTTACTGTTTCTCTTTCTTCTTCTTCTTCTTCTTTCTCAATGATTTCAAACACACAGAGATTTATACAAACATTCATGTCTCTCATAGTCACGTAAAAGTCTTCCATTAATAATAAAACATGACACAATCTTCATTACTTTGAATTTATTATCAATGATTGTCAGTTTTTTCCTCGAGAAATCAAATTAATATTCATCAACCAGGTAAAATCGAATAATCTTTTCGTTGAAAATCAACGAGTAAATCCGATTAGAACGATGATAATGATCGATTTTAATGAGACAGACAGATGATTTCATAGAAAAGTTTGAAATAACTAGCAAAGAAAATAAACTCTCAACAGTTACATTTTATTGTCGATATTTCTATGGCATAAGAAACAAATTTTCTGTTTGCATATATTTAAACGTTTATTTTCTTTTATCGTGCATAAAAAGAAACATTTAATCACTATCATCATCCTCCTTTTTTTCAAGGTTGTATTCATTGAAAATCCATTTGTTTTCGCTTGACATTCGACATACATTATGGTACAAGATAAGAATTATAATTCAACGCCCGATAAATCATCGGCCATCAACACCGGAGACATTCCATCGGATGAAAAACGAAAAAAAGTCGGCAACTATGTTATTTTGAAAACAATCGGCGAAGGAAGTTTTGCTAAAGTACGATTAGGCGTTCATCTTATCACTGAAATGAGAGTAAGAAAATTCGCACAATTCGTTTGTCTAATCAATTGACGTTATGGTTTAGGTTGCGGTGAAAGTTATTAATAAACGAGAAGTATTTAAACGGAATTATTTGCGCGCAAATTTACGTCGTGAAGCATCGATGATGCAACGAATGTGCCACCCGAATATCGTCGAATTACATGAAGTCATGGAAACCGAGAATTCCTATTACATCGTCATGGATCTTGTTCAAGGAACGGAATTTGTTAAATATCTAACGAAAAGGTTGAACTTTATTATTCGAAAAACAAAAGATTTTGATTTTGTTTTTGTTTGTTTTCGATTAGGAGACAGTTAGATGAGAATGAAACGAAGAAGTATATTCGACAAATAGTCTCAGCTGTTGATCATATGCATCGAGCACATGTTATTCATCGAGATATAAAATTACAGAATTTCATGTTGGATGAAAATAATGATATTATTATTATTGATTTTGGTTTGAGTAATTGTCTAGATGAGAAAGGTTTCCTCACAACACAATGTGGATCACCAGCGTAAGGAGATTTTTGTCGATGAATGTTTTTTTTTCGAAATAAACAAATTGTGTTTAGTTATGCAGCTCCAGAAATCTTTGCACATCAAGAATACGGGTCAGCCGTTGATATTTGGAGTATTGGAGTGAATATGTACGCGATGTTAGTCGGCAAATTGCCGTTTAAAGTCGAACATCGAAGTCGAAATCTAGCCAAACTTCACGCATGTATACTTAAAGGTTGTGAAATACCGAATACACTTTCTCGAGGTAGATTCTTGGTTTGAATTGAATCGATGTTAAACGAATTTCGTTTTCAGATTGTCAAGATTTATTATCGAGATTACTCGAACCATCGCCAACAAAACGTATTTCAATGCAAGAAATTCTCCGTCATCCGTTTTTAGTTCAACAATTAGGTCCTATTGAGTTAACACCGTTTAAACCTCAGTCAGACATTAAAGAAATCAATCGAAGTGTAATCAGATATCTTTCACACAAGTAAATCGAATTTTGATTTTGTTTCGAATTAACATTTCGGCTGATTTTTATTGTGCGTAGACATGGATATTCAGAAGCAGAAATTGAAGAAGCTGTTTTACATAGAAAACCTATTGCTGCACGAGCTATTTATACTTTAATTGAACGGCGTCTTCAAGAAGGTCTCGGTTGGCCTGATCGTAATTATAACAATTCCGGCACAGGTATTTCATCAACAACAGCGACAGGTGGAACGATGAATGATGGCCTATCCGATGTGATGCTTCTCGATAAACTCGAACGAGCAGAACCGTTACTACCTGGCCGACGTACTCAAAATCATCAATTATCGGCCAATAATCCGAATAAACTAGTTCGAGAAAAATCGAACTATGTTTCCGATGATCATCTCTTCGTAAGAGGGAATACCGGTGGTAGTAGTATAACAGCAGGTCTTACACAAGAAGCTTTAAATGAATTAGTACCGGCGTCACGTTTAGCATCGACTAAATTGTATCATGATATTGTCTTGAGAAAATCATCGGGTGTCGGCGGTGGACCAACGAGCGAATCACCGGATGAACATCCGACGGTAACAACTCGACGAACTGTTCATTCGAATACACTGGTTCCTATTCGAACTGTGACAACAAAACGAGGAAACGTTCTTATTGTTCAACAAAAACCAACTCTTAAACCTCGAAGTCTACCCAATTCAACACTTGATCATGCCAATCAAAATGCATTGCATTTGCCCCATGATCCGTATGCTGTATCTCGTGCATCGAAAAATACTAGTCGAACATCCAATATTGACTATCCGAGAAAATCACAACAAACCTCTCCGATGCGGTATGCTGCGGGTAAGAAACTAACAGTTTGTTTTCTCGCATTCGACAAAAAAAAGACTCTTGTTTTCCGTCTACAGTCGCCATTGCTTCCGAACTTTTTCGTTTGAGTGTTGACGAAAAATCGGAAGAACATTAATTTCAGCCAGGTATTCAATCGATAGTTGTTATTTAAATGTCATTGTCTCGTTTTTCTCCCTTAACTGTTCCGTTGTCTGTGATTAAATATTGACTTTCGTTTAGCTCCATCCGTAACCATTAGATCAATTGGTTTATTTCTGAAAAATACAGCTTTACACTCTCGTATTAGTTCGTCGAGTAGTAAATCATCGAAGAGTACGGGCGGAAACGTTCTCGAAGTTCAACAAGCTTCACCTCCATTAAAATTCTATCCGACAGTTAAATCGCCATTAGCCAATTATCATTCCCAAGGAAATCTAACGACAACAACCACAACGGATCGTAAAAAATCGGGATTTTTGAAAACAAGTTCGTCACAGACGAAAGTTCAACGTACAAGCACGACCAATAATGGACAAAAACTCATGCCTACATAAACGAATGTCTCAATCACACGGTGCTTTCCTAAAAAAATCTTTCTTTTTCTTTCTTCTTTTTTATTTTTGTAAATAAAATTTCGGTGTTCAACTGATTTTCATCTTCTTTAAACATACATTGAATGATTGTTCGTTTGTTTGTTTTATTTTGCTTTACGTTTTTCTTTTCTCTAACTTATCAAAATCAGAATTTTATATATTAAATGTTATGTTTTATTAACCAACAAAATAAATAAAAGGAAAAGATAACTTTCACTTTTAATCAATAAAAATTTAAAATCACACGAAAAAAGAAAAAACAAACAAAATTATGTCTATTTCGAATGATCGATTTGCTTGATAACATCGTTTAGAATGTCATTTATGCATAGTCGAACATCACTTTCAACAAAATCGATCATAATCGGACATGAACATCCAGCCATTGGTTCGACAATGGACGTTTCAAGAAAACGATTCGGATCTAAACATGCTTCTTGCAAATCATGAATATCATGCGTTACTTCCCTAGAAAGAAAACAAACGAGTATTTTCGATTGAATAGCAAGTGAATTTAGTTTACCATCGACTATCACATGAAAGACATTCAAAACCTAGCTTGTATCTCCATCGTTTTGAACGTCGGGCATGATTTTCAATTATGCTATGATGTAATTCTTTCATTTGAGCTTCGAGAAGGCCTAAGCAATCTCGTATTGGACTAAGTGTACTAGAATAAAACAAGCAACGATTTATCATCGAAATATCAATTCAATGTACTTGTTTATTCGTTCTTCAGTGTCAGTTTCATTGATTAATTTAGCTAATTCATCCAAATTAATAATTGGATTCTATCGATAAGAAAAACTAGATACCGTTTTTCAATAAATTATTTCTATTTACTTCAATAAATAATTGTTTATTATTTAACAAGGCTCGTGTCAATTGAACAAATTGTTTCAATCGATCTTCTAATTCTTTTCGTTTTTCTGTATGAATAAAATCCATTCGTTCCAAACGTTGGACATTATCAAGCGAAAACTACAAAATTCGAAGTTATGATAAGATTTTACCAAAAAAAGAACGTACTTGTTTAGCATTTTGTGCTTCACGTAATTCAGTTTCATGAGCTTGTTTGATATAATCAAGTTTTTCTTTGAGTGCAGCGAGTTCACGTTCTTTTAATCGTAATAAATCGCAGAGATTCTGAGAGAAAATAATGACGGATTTCAAAGAAAAAAAGAAGAAGAAATATTACTCTGAGAGAAGTTGTGTCTTCATTAGATTGTTTGAATTTCTGATTGGATAATTGAGATTCTAGTTGTTGAATATGTGATTTATCAGTTTCGAGTTCGGTTTTGAGACTATCGATTTCCAAACGAGATTGAATATCACTTAACTGCAATCTATTTCACAAGAAAACGAAGATTCATTTTAAATTGAAATCAATGGTCAACGTACCTTCCGATTTCATCTTTCAGCTTGGTCATTTCTGCCATTTGAATACCGGTTTCCTGTTGAATATGTTTGAAATGAATTGTATATGATTCAAGTTGACTTTTTAGTTTTTCATTTTGTCCTCGTAATGTTTTTAACTAATTAAAGAAAAGCAATAACATGAAACGTATTTTGTCGAAATATGATTTTACTTGTTTTTCATGATCATTTTTCTCGTTATTTCTCTCGATTTCTGTTACTTGTTCACGTCGTTCAACTTCATATGTTAAACATTTCAATAACAAATAGGAAATATCTTGATTTTCATCATTAGAATTTGTCGTCGATGAATTTTGAAATGATTGATACAAATTCTCTTGTTTTAATCGTTCATTTTCATGCATATACTCGCGTACCATAGTTTCGAATTTCGAAATGATATTTTTCAATTTCTGATTTTCGATTTGAATTTGTTTAACAAAAGATTTGAGTTGTTCACTTTCTTTCGACCAAGCTAACATTTCTTGTTCGTACATATGCCGAGAAATCGCTTGATTCGATGATCTATGAGAGAGAAAATAGAAAATGAAGAACGGAAATTGATAAATTACGAATCGAGTTTGTCAATTGTTTGAAGTTGTTTGGTTAAACGTTCGATTTCATGTTGGTATTCGAGTTGAGTTTCTTCGAGTTTTTCGATTTGTTTTTGTTGATCTTCGAAAAGTGATAAACCGAATGTTTGCGTTTGCATGTGATGATATTCAGGAGATTTGACCGATGATAAACGAATGACTTCGTTTTCGAGATTTGTTATGAGAGAATTCATTTGTTTGAGATCGTCGAATGGATTTTGACTCGACGAAGAAATGCTATTCGAATGTTCAGAAAGAATTTCTTGAAGTTTGCTTTTGATTATTTCGAAGTTAGTTTCATTCGAAGGAGAAATCGATGCTGATTGTAAAGGATTAGTTTCATAATTGACATCTGGTGAAGCATCAAACCATGTATTCGCTTCATTTTCGTCGTCATTAGGCATCGATTGGAGAGACGCAATGTGTTTGTCTGTTTGTTGTCGATATTCGTCCAGTGTTCTATAGGGAAAATATGATGATGAAAACTGAAAAGAATTTGTTCTTTTACTTTTGTAAATCATTTAGTTTTTGTTGATATTGAAGAATTTGTGCCGATTGCTGTTCGATGGATGAAAGCAATCGATCGAGACACTGTTCGATATTAGTGTTTAAGAGATCAGAATTTTCGTTCACAGCACGGAGAATTTTATCTTCGAATTGATTTAATTTTGATTTCAATGATTGATTCAAATCAATTAATTGCTCGATTTCTCGTTTACTAAATAAAAAAAAAATGAAATACGAAAACTAGAGTCGAGTGATTTCTTTATGAGTTTATACGTACTTTTCCGTTGATTGAAGTGTTTGTTGTTTTAATTCGAGTTCAATTGTATTCAATTGATTACGAAGCGATGCTTGTTCCGTGTCTTTCTCCGACATTGTCTGTTGAAGTTGATCACGTTCTTTTTGTAAAGTATTTATTTTCGTCACTTGATTTTCAACAGTTGTAAGTAAATGATCAAGTTGATCACTTGTATCTTCATCAATTCCATTGAATAACTCGGGTTTGTCGGTCACTAGTCGATTGATTTTATCTTTGAATGTTTGTAAAGTTCCTTTCAGTTTATTATTCGATTGGACCAGTCGTTTGTGTTGTTTATCATCCGTCTGACTTTCACTGTCCACTGTTTCGATAATAGGAAGCGTTTTCTTTTCGATTTCTTCGAGCAATTGTGTTCGTTCTTGTGTTAAGTTTTCGAATTCGAATTCTAATTGAGAGTGTTGAGACGAAAGATTAGTATATTTTTCTTGAAGATCTTTTAATTGTTCAGATTGTTGTTGCAGTGATGTTTCCAAAGCGTTGATACTAAAGTTAGAAGAGATTTTGAACGAAAAATAAAAAAAATATCTTCGACATACTCTTCTTCTGTTTGAATTTCGATTTGTCGACTATCAATTGGCTTTTTCAATTCATTTAATTCTTCACGAACTTGCTCGGTTTCAAGTTGATTCGCACGAAGTTCAGTATCCTTTTCAACGAGTTGCTGTTTAACTGTATTGCATTCTGTGTTAAGAGCTTTAATTTGTTCGAGCTGAGTATCAACAATAGAGATTAAACGTTGCAGTTGAGCACTTTTATCCTCATAAATTCCATCGAATATTTCTGGTTTTTCAGTTGCTAATCGATCTAATCTATCATTGAGTGTTTGCAATGTTACTACTGAAACAGTTGTCTTTTCAAGTTCTTCTAAGAGTTTTGTACGCTCTCCTGTCAATTTTTCTACTTGATTCCTAAAACAAAGCATAAAACAAATTGATCAATTATCATGAGATGTTACTTTTCTTGTTCTAATTCAGTTTGAGTCTCAATTTGTTTTTGATCGATCGTTTTTTTCAACTCAGTTACTTCTTCCTGGATTTGTACGTTGTCTTTCTTTAATCTTTCGATTTCATGTTGACTGAAAATGATTATAGTATTATAATAAATTCAAACAAAATAACTCACTGTTCATCAGCCAAACGAGTTTGCTGTTCGATTATTGATTCGTTTTCCTTTCTCAAAGTCAACAACTGATCTTCATATTCAATTGATTTGGTACCCAATGTCTCCTTTGTCTTTTCTAATTCATCTTGAACTTGTTTCAAACGTTCATCCAGTGAACTTCGTTCAATTTCATACTCGGATAGTTTCTTTTGCAAAGTCTTCAATTCTTCGGACTGTTGTTCGAGTGATGAATCCTTTTCTTGCCTTAGCGTTTCTAGTTGATCTTCGTATTCGATAGATACTACACCAAGCTCATCTTTTGCCTTTTGTAATTCAGCATCGTTTTCAGAGAGTTTCTCTTTCAATTGTTGTTCAAGTCGATTATAATCTACTTGTAAACTAGTGATTTGACCAAGTTGGTTTTCAACAGTAAAGATCAGATGATCAAGTTGATCACTCGTATCTTCATCAATTCCATTGAATAACTCAGGTTTGTCTGTCACTAATCGATTGATTTTATCTTTGAATGTTTGCAAAGTTCCTTTCAATTTATTATTCGATTGGACCAGTCTTTTGTGTTGTTTATCATCCGTTTGACTTTCACTGTCCACTGTTTCGACAATGGCAAGAGTTTTCCTTTGGATTTCTTCGAGTAATTCTGCTCGTTCTTGTGTAAGATTTTCGATTTGCTGTTTACATTCATCGACTTCTAAATCTTTGTCACGTCTAAATAAAACAAAAATGAACAACTTCAAATCATAAGAAAATAAGTTGAAGGTGTCATACTTTAGATTTTCTATTTCATTTCGCAGATTATTTTGAATGGCAGCACATTTCTCTTCTAATTTTTTCAATTCTTTTCGAGCTTGTTCCATTTCATGTTTCCTAAAAACGAATGATTGAATAATATATTCAGTGAATGAAGTCAAATTATTACTGTTGTTTAGCAAGAGTATCTCGTTCTTCCTGAAAAGCTTGAAGTTGATCTTCATTTTTGTATGTTTCTGCTGTGAGAGCATCTTTAGTTTTCTTGAGTTCAACTTGAATTGATTGTAAATGTTCATTCAATTCATTACGATCTATTTGTAGATTTTCAACAATTGAAATCAAACGATCAAGTTGATCATTTGTATCATCATTGATATCACCAAACAAATCGGATTTTTCTCTTATTAATCGATTCATTTTGTCTTGGAAGTTCTGTAATGTATCATTTAAATTATTATTGATTTGAACTAATTGTTCGTTTTCTTTATCAACTGTTTGTATATTTGATGCAGTTGTATTTTGTTCATCGGATTGATTTTCACATTCGTAGAATTCATCATCCGATTGTCGACTCTGTTGAGTTGAAAGAATCGAGGTTTTTTCAGTTAATTCTGATATTTGCTGTGCTTGTTGTTCCGTCAATTTTTGTAATGTTTCGATACTAAACATAAAAACAGATTTAATGGCAGATAGTTTATATCTTGTGAAATACTTTTCATTTGTTTGTTTTTCTGTTTGGTCGCGTTCTGCTTCCAAAATATTGATTTGTGTCGCTTGATTTTCTATCAGCGAAATAAGATGATCCAATCGTTCATCAACGCTCTCTCCAATATCATCAAATAAATCTTCTCTTTCCATAGCTAATCGATTGATTCTATCGTTTAATATTTCTAATACATCATTTGGTTTTGTCTCTTTTTCTTGTTGATTTCTAAATAATGTGGCAAAATCAGATTTTTATAAATGATAAAAATGAAAATGTTAGATCGTACTTGAAAATTTCAAGATCATCGTATTGCTGTTGCATAAGTCGAAGTTGATCTTCATATTCAATTGATTTTGTCGACAAATTATCTTTTACTTTTTGTAGTTCGACTTCTTTTTCTGCAAGTTTCCCTTGTAATTCTTGTTCAAGTTGATTACGTTCGTCTTGAAGATTACTAATCTGTTCATATTGATTTCCAACTGTAGAGATTAAATGATCAAATCGATCACTTGCAGTTTCATCAACATCATTGAACAATTCAGGTTTTTCTGCGACAATCTTATTTATCTTATCTTTAAATGTTTGCAATATTGCCTTGAGTTTATTATTGGATTGCACTAATTTCTTATGTTGCTGATCATCTGTTTGACACTCACTATCTGTTGTTTGCACGAGTTCTCTTTGTTTTCTGAGTAAAATAAAAATGAGAAAGTCTTTTTTTGCTTAAATACAATCACGGTATCCTACTCTTGTTCATGCAATTGCGTTTGTAAACTTTCCTCAGACTTGAGGGAGATGGATGTTGTCACTTCCTGATTTTCAATTGTCTTTTTTAATTCGTCTATTTCTGTTCGAAGTTGTTCTCGTAACAAGTCACGTTCTTGTTCAAGAACTTTGAGTTGATCTTCATATTTTATTTTCTGAAGTTCAGCATCTTTTTCGGCGAGTTTCTCTTTTAATTGTTGTTCTTCTTGTAAACTATGAATTGTTTCCAGTTGATTTTCAACAGTTGACGTTAGACTGCTGTTTTTTTCTGATTCTTGTTTAAGAGCTTGTACTTGATCGTTGTACTCAGCTGATTTTGTATCCAAAGCATTCTTTGTTCTCTCGAGTTCGTCGTTTACATCTCGTAAACGTTCCTCAAGTGAATTACGTTCTTCTTGTAGGTTTTTCAATTGTTCAACTTGCTGTTCGAATGCTGAATCTTTTTCTTGCTTAACTGTTTGTAGCTCGTTGTCATTTTCTGATACGATCTGTTCTAATTGCTGTTGAATTTGATTGCGTTCTTTTTGAAGACTATCGATTTGTTTAAGTTGACTTTCAATAGTTGAAGTAAGATCGTCGTATTTTTCTTGTAGACTCTTTAATTCTTCAGTTTGCTGTTCGATTACTAAATCTTTTTCTTGCTTAAGAGCTTCTACTTGATCGTTGTACTCAGCTGATTTTGTATCCAAAGCATTCTTTGTTCTTTCAAGTTCGTCGTTTACATCTCGTAAGCGTTCCTCAAGTGAATTACGTTCTTCTTGTAGGTTTTTCAATTGTTCAACTTGCTGTTCGAATGCTGAATCTTTTTCTTGCTTAACTGTTTGTAGCTCGTTGTCATTTTCTGATACGATCTGTTCTAATTGCTGTTGAATTTGATTGCGTTCTTTTTGAAGACTATCGATTTGTTTAAGTTGACTTTCAACAGTAGACGTAAGATCGTCGCATTTTTCTTGGAGACTTTTCAGTTCTTCAGCTTCTTGTTCGAATGCTGAATCTTTCTCTTGTTTCATTGTCTGCAACTGATCTTCATAATTGAGAAATTGAGTAGCAAGTTCGTCGTTTTCCGAAACTTTCTCTCGCAATTTCTGGTCCAATTGGTTGCGTTCTTCTTGAAGACTATCGATTTGTTTAAGTTGACTTTCAATAGTTGATGTAAGATCATCGCATCGTTCTTGTAAACTCTTTAATTCTTCAGTTTGTTGTTCGACTACTAAATCTTTTTCTTGCTTAAGAGCTTGCAACTGATCTTCATGTTTGAGGAATGTCCTATTAAGATCATCTTTCGTTTTTTGAAGTTCAGCTTCTTTTTCCAAAAGTTGCTTTCGTTCTTCCTGAAGATTATTAATCTGTTCATATTGACTTTCAATTGTTGAAATTAAATGGTCGAATCGATCACTTGTGTCTTCACTAATACCATCGAATAAGTCAGGTTTTTCTGCGACGATCACATTTATTTTATCTTTAATTGTTTGTACTATTGCCTTAAGTTTATTATTGGATTGCACAATTTTCTTATGTTGTTTGTCATCTGTTTGGCATTCACTATCTGTTGTTTCTACTATTGGAGTATTTCTAAATAAAACCAAAGCAGAACAATGAAGAAGTTTACTGTTCAAACGTGAATCTTATACTTTAATTCATTGAGGTCAGCCTGCACTTGTTTTACTTGATCTGATTTTTGTTCAAGTAAAGTTTGTAGAGCAACTAGTTGGCTGTCACTAGTGGTTTTTAATCGAATCATTTCTTCTCGTGTAAGATTATGATCCTTCTGTAATTGCTCCACTTCATGTTGGCTAGAAAAATAAATCATATGAATACTATTCGCGATAATTGAAAAAGAGAAAATCTCACTGTTGTTCAGCTAGAATGTCTTGTTGTTGTTGAAGATCCTTCAATTCAGCTTGAACTTCGTTTAGTTGTTGATCAAGTGAATTTCGTTCATCATTCATTTGTTCCACTTGGTCCTGTTTTGCTGCCAACAAACTATACAAACAGAAAAACAATAAATTCATATCTGAAAAATATTTGTTTTGATCTAAATACGTTTTGAGATCATTGATTTCATTTTGTGTTGCTTGATTTTCGATTATTGCAATTAAATGATCAAGTCGTTCGTTTGTTTCTTCACCAATACCGTCAAACAAATCGGATCTCTCGATTGCCAATCGACTGATTTTCTCTTTAATTGTTTGTAACGCACGTTTCAATTTACTGTTCACTTGTACTAATTTTTCATATTGTCGATCGTCTGTTTGACATTCGTTTTCAATTTTTTCAATCATTGGCAAAGTTTTGCTTTGGAGTTTTTGTTTGAGATCTTCGAGTTGAGTTTTATATTCATTTATTTGTTTGATGAGATCATCTTGAGATTGCTTTGAATTTTCAGATCTAATTTGAGTATTGCTCAATTCGAGCTCGACCTCATTTAATCGTTCACGAAGTAATGTTTGTTCTTCATCTTTCTGTGAAATCGTTTGTTGAAATTCTGCTAATTGTTTTTCATAATTTTCGGTAATCGAATTACTAAAACGTAAAAAGTCGATCAACAATCAAATCCTAATCGAAATAAACTAACCTGAGTTCATTGGCAGGAGGTGAAGCAGTTACTAATTGTTCTATTTTTATTCTACGTTCACTATCAAGTTCATACTGTATCGTGTTCAAAGAACTACAATGAATAAAGATTTAGATCGGATTGAAATTATCAATCAAAAACAAACTTTTCGAGTGCATCGATTCGATTTTGATATTGATCTTTGATTTGATCAAGTTCTGCTTGTGTTATTTGATTTTCTACTAATGTGATTAAATGATCAAGACGTTCACTTGTCTCTTCTGCTATACCATCGAATAATTCAGGTTTTTGTACAACAATTCGATGAATTTTTTCTTTAAATGTTTGCAATGCACGTTTGAATTTATTATTTACTTGAACTAATTTTTCATATTGTCGATCATCAGTTTGACTTTCATTATCAATTGTATCTTTAGATTTCAAACGTTCTTTTTCATTTTCAATTATTGAAAGTAAATGATCAAGTCTTTCGTTTGTTTCTTCACTAACACCATCGAATAAATCTGGTTTATCAATTATAAATCGATTGATTTTTTCTTTGAATATTTGTAATACAGATTCGAGTTTATTATTCATTTGTGTTAATTTCTCAATTTCTAACAAATGATTGGCACGTTCTTCCAAGAGATTATCCATTTGTGTTTTATTTCCAGCCAAAGAAATCAATTGACTTAATCTATCGTTTATATTTTCATCGATTTCTGGAAATAAATCCAGTCGTTCGTCAACAAATCGATTGATTTGATCTTTAATGATTTCATATTGTTCAATCTGTTGATTTAAATTATTATTTTCATTAGTCAATAATTCATATTCTTCTTTCAATGCTTTCAAAACGGTTTCATTGTATAATTGTTTAGCTTCATTAACTAAATGTTCATTCGAAAGACAACGAACGGTTAGTAATGCTAACTGATTGAGATCAATTGAGGGTGAGAATTGAACGTTCTGTTTGGATAAAGTCTGTTCACATTCTTGTCGAAGTTTAGTCAAAAGTTGTTTTGATGAAAGACAAACGATTTGTTCGAGATATTCGTTTGGTGAGATATTTTCTGTTGTTGGAAGATCATCTTTGACAGATTCAATTTCTTCTAGTTGTTGTTTTAATTGTTCATATTGCGTTTTTAATTGCTTATAATCTTCGATTTCTTGTTTGTCTCGTTTCTGATCTTCAATGAGATTTTTCATTTGATTAACAATTGTCTGAGCAGCTTGATCCAATGAAATCTTCTCGTCTAATAACACATAATCTTGAACTTTATTTCGAAAGTTTTCCAATTGATCAATTTGAAATTGTTGCCAAGCTTGATTAGCTTCTTTCAATTGTCGAAGTTCATCATCATGTTCACTGAGTAGCAATGGTGTCGATTGAATCGACGACGAGTGTTGACTATGTCCTTCTTCAACGGGTGTCAATAACGCTGACACATCCGAATGTGCAAGTTGATCATTATGCTTAGTCGAAGTTAGCTGACGAATATAATTCGAAATCGATTGAAGAATTTCTTCGAACGAATGTTGAGCATCATCAATGGGTACAATTGTTTGAAATTGATTTCGAAAATATTCTAATTGATTTTGTTGATAATCTTGCCAAGCTTGATTGGCTTGTTCTAATTGTGAACATTGATTCGTTAATAATTCTAAAGTCTGTTGAAGTTCACCGGTTGTTTTCTGTAAGTCGTTGAGTTGAGTTTTTAACTGTTCATTATCTTGTCGCAAGATCGATTCACGTTGTTTGATTTGTTCTTTTTCGATGAGATCATTTTCGATTTGACGTAGATAATCCATAACCTGTTGTTTTTCTTGAAACATTCGACGTTGCATCGTAGATAATTGCGAACGAACTTGAACATTTTCTGAACGAAGCATTTCAATCGTCGAACCTTGTTCAGCTATTTGTACGTTCGCTTTTTGAACGTATCTATCGAGATCTTGTTTCGAATGTTGATTATCTTTGATTTCATTCGTCAATCGAACACGTTCATTATCCAAGATTTTACAATCATTTTCAAGATTTTCAATTGACATGTCTAATCTTCGTTTAACTAGAATTTGATTTTGAAGATCAATTGTTAAATCTGCAAGTTTTTGTTTTAATTCATCGATTGTATTTATATACGATTTCGTATCCGATTGTATCGAAGAGATTTTCTTATTTAAATTGAGATTTTTTTCTTTTGTTAATTCGTATTCATTTTGTAATTGTTCAACAACAAAATTTTTCTCTTCTAATGATTTTTGTAATAGATCAATTTTCATTTGTTCATCATTAATCGATTTCAACTCCTTGGAATTGTTCCGTTGTTGATATTCAACACGTTCTTGTAAAAGAACACGAATTTCTTTTCGTAATGAATTTATATAATCTTGTAGTAAATTTCTTTCTTTATCCCATTCGAGAAATAACAAATCATCATCAGATTGATTATCGATATTACCATTCGATAAATTACGTTGTAATGATGTTAGCAGATCCGTTTCGGATAGAGATATTTTTTGTGTATAAGTTGAATCGTCAACACAGGGAATTGATGGTGATAAACGAATAAATTCTTTTTCTAAATTATTTAATGTATTAATATCACCTGAACCGGTTGATAGATCGGATTGAATATCTTGATTTGACATTGCAAAAACAAACAAATCTGTACTTGTGTTTTTATTTTATTGCTTTTAGTTGGCAAAATTATACATAAAGTAAAAACAAACAATGTTGAGAAGGACAAGGACAAACTAAGGTGTTACTATGACTAAACACAGAACGAGAGAGAACAAGGATATCTAAAACAAGACAAGATATTTTCATGATAAAATCAAAAATAATTTAAAGAAATATATATTCTAACTTAATGAAGCATGTCTCTTGACTATCATAGCCTTCAAATTCACTGTCAAGAAGCGGTAAAAAACGCACACTTTTTCGTTCCTTTCTTGCAACCTGTACACGCGTCGTTTCGATACGTGATTTGATTGGTGGTTTTCATCCATGATTATTCTCTTCTGTCCTCGACTCAAATATCCAGCGAACCTAATTTCTAAACTCGTTCGTTTTCTGTCAAATAAAAATCGATGGAACAATGTTCGATATTGTTCTAATCAAATTCGTTGAATATGAGATTTTATTTCAATACATGCGTCTTTTATCAACGAGCATTCTATCGTGCGAGACCACGTCAAGTAAATCGAACAATCTCGCGCGATTAGTAACACACAGTTTCTATTTAGATCAATGATACAGTAGCTAAATTATTGAATCAAACAAATGATTCGATTGTCAATGTAGAAAACGAGAAAATACTTCGACTAGCTCGAGTAAATTGTTTCAATTTACCGAAAATGAATGTTGAACTTTTGTGTATTCGATTTCAGGGTACACGTGATTATCATCCGTATCAAATGAAGATTCGTGAAGATGTTTTTCGTACAATAGTTGATTGTTTTAAACAACATGGTGCGAGCAACATCGATACTCCTGTCATTGAAACAACTGTATAAAAATCATTATCGAGTAGAATTTGTATTGGAATTTTGTTCGTTTGTTTTTCAGGCACTTTTGAAAGAAAAATACGGTGAAGATAGTAAATTAATTTATGAATTAAAAGAACAAGATCCCGAGGAATCATTGGCTTTACGTTATGATTTAACTGTTCCATTTGCACGATATCTTGTTCAAAATAAGATTGTGTCGATGAAACGATATCACATTGGTAAAGTCTATCGACGTGATAATCCGAAAATGACACGAGGACGATATCGAGAATTCTACCAATGTGATTTCGATATTGCTGGTAAATTCGATTCGATGATACCCGATGCTGAATGTGTGAAAATTCTTGTTGAAATTCTCGAAAAACTTCAACTAGGACAATATAAAATTTCTGTAAGTTGTCGATTCAATCTAAGGCAGCGACTAATCTTCACTTTTTTATTAGATCAATCATCGTAAATTGCTCGATGCGATTTTTCTAGTCTCCGGTGTACCGCCGAATCTTTTTCGTTCGTTGAGTTCGAGTGTCGATAAACTCGATAAAGTAAATCATTGAAAACGAACCCGTCGATATCATTGACTTGTTTTTCTTTTCTTTTCTTAAAAGTTACCATGGGATGTAGTTCGAAATGAAATTATCAATGAAAAAGGTTTGTCATCGGAAACCGCCGAACAAATTTGGAATTATATGCAAATGAATAGTTCGCAAATCAACGATTTAATTCAACGATTACGAACGGATGAGAAATTATCGGCGAACAAATCAGCAATCGGCGCTTTAGATGAACTCGAAAGACTTTTTCATTTTTTAAAATTATTTCGTATTCAAGATAAAGTTGTTTTGGATTTGAAATTAGCTCGTGGATTGGATTATTATACCGGTGTGATATTCGAAGCTGTTCTCACTCAATATCAGTACGATCCTCAATTAGATGACGATCAAATCGCTATTGGAAGTGTGGCTGGTGGTGGTCGGTATGATCAACTTGTTGGTAAACTTGACCCGAAAGAAAAACAGGTGCCTTGCGTCGGTGTGAGCATTGGTGTTGAAAGAATATTTGCGATTAAAGAACATCAATTAATAGTAAGAATTTTGTGATTGATAAAATTGAATTTGAGATTGTTTTTTTCTTAACAAAAAGGAGTCGAACAAACAAACGAAAACAATTGAAACTGAAGTTTATGTCGCTTCGGCGGAGAAGAATTTTCTCGATGAACGAATGAAATTATGTAATTTGCTTTGGGAAAATGGTTTTAAGGTTCGAAAGGAAGAATTCATTTAAAAAAAAAAAACTCATTTTTTTTTGTTTACAATTAGACTGAAATAGCCTATCGAAATAATCCGAAATTACTCGATCAGTTACAATACTGTGAAAAACATCAGATTGAACTTTGTGTGATTATCGGCAGTTCCGAATTACAAAATCAGACGATTAAAATACGTGATATTGCAACGAGAGAAGAGGTTCGAGAGAAAATTTCAATTGAAAATTCGTAAGAAAATCTTTTCCTTTAGTTAACAATTCCACGTGAACAACTCGTAGATCAATTACATATTCAGCTAGATAAAATTCGACAACGATTAACCGCCAATCAAAACGAAAACTAGTCATTATTCTGTTTGAGAAATCGAAAAAGACGATGTTGACAAATGAATAAAAATCTAAAGAACATTTTTCTTTTTCTTTCAGATAGAAAAAATGTCTCGTCGATATGCATCACTCTTAAAACCTTACATATTCCCATTGAAAACATCAAAAATCAGCCGAAAATTTCTTCCAAAATATCGTTTGCCTTTAATCGAACGGGCGACAACTATTGAAAGTCTTTCAAGTTCAGTTTTTCCATCGAATCGAATTTTGATCAAACGTGACGATCAATTAGATTCGTATGCAAGTGGAAATAAACTTCGAAAGCTCGAATTTATCTTTGGAGATATTCTTTCTCGAGAGAAATGTCAACATATTATAACAGCTGGTTCATTGCATAGCAATCACTGCAAAGCAGTTGCTGTTCTCGCAGCTAAATTCAATCAAAAACTACACGTTCTCCTTCGAACAGATCGACAGAAGAACGATGAACAACTTCTTCAAGGAAACGTACTGCTCAATTATTTATTCGGTGCAGATTTGTATTTAATACCGAAAAAAGCCAATATTCAACGGGATATCGAACCACGAGCGAAGCAATTAGAGCAAAAACTGGGAGGCAAAGATTATTGTTATACGATACCTGTCGGAGGGTGAATAGATAAAAACGAATTTTTGATAATAAAAAACAAACGATACGATTTGCTTTAGTTCGGATATTGTTGGTTTATTTGGTTATTTGGAATGTTTTATCAATGAAATCTATCCATTGATCGATAAATATAATCTTGGTCACATCGTTTTTCCAATGAGTAGCGGTGGAACGATGGAAGGACTTGCATTAGGCAATTATTTGACTGGTAAACGTCTACATATACATGCAATTGCTGTGTCGGATAATGAAAATTATTTCAAAACACATTTTAATACGCTTTTAAAACAACTCGAACTCGATCAGTTAATATCATCTGTGAATAATAATGAACTTGTTAGTATTTGTGATTCGTATGTTGGTCTAGGTTACGGTCGAATGACTGATGAACAAATGACATTTTTACATAAAATCATCGGTGAAACGGGAATTTTATTCGATCCAGTTTATACGGGCAAAGGTCTTTGGGCATTGAAAAATGAATTACAATCGAATCGATTTTCTAATGATAAAAAAAACATTTTATTTCTTCATACAGGCGGTACTCTAGGTCTTATGAATCCGGATTATAGTTCCCAATGGTTATCAATCAACGATAATCATATTCACGATTGGCAAAATTTATAATTCTCATCTTTTTTTTTCTCCTTCAGATGACTACCTCAATAAATAAAGTTTTCGATAACGTTCCTGATTGTGTCGGATATTTGATCATGGATGCAAACGGTTCTGTTGAACATAGTCATGGTGATTTACAAAATAATGAACAAGCAGCTAATTTACTTTATAAAATGGCTCTTTGTGCTGCCAAAGTCAGTGTTCATCCAACGAGAGAAGTCGCTTTCAAAAGATTTACAGGTTAAATAAATGATTTTTTTGTTGTTGAAACTCTCATCGATTGTTTACATTCGATTTCAGTTTCGGATGATCAATATGTCTATTGTATTGCATGTGCAAATCAACGAATTTATGTTGCTAAACGTCGTCAAGAATCATCGACATTGGCATGAAAACTACTCGATCGTTGACTGACATTTTATTTTTCTCTCTTTTTCTTTTTGTCTTTCTGTAATTCAAGTTAGTTCATATCGTCGTCGTCGTGATTGAGAAATAAAAACTAAGGATGAAAACATTGGTTCGTATATTTCTATTTTTTAAGATTATCATGACGACTGATAGACAATTTCATTTTGTTATTCCACCTGAACATGTTCGACGTAAGACGAAAAGAATCTTGATGATTTGTTTCTGATAAATACGAATTAGATTTCGGTAAAACATTACAAGTTTTGACTAAACTCGGCGAAGAAATTTATATCGAACTAAGTTCGAAAAGCAACGGTGTAAATATTCAACAAAGAAATCGATTGAAATCATTTGTTTGTAATTTTATTCATATTTAGTTAAGTTTTCGAACTGCGAATCAATCACGTTCGTCCTATTCGTGTATTACATTACAACGAGAATTTTTTCAAGAATGGCCTGAAGAAGAATTACAAAGAGAGAAAATCAAATGTCGAATTTCAGCAAAAGTAGAACGAGATTGATTTCTTTCATTCGACAGACAAAAATAAGTTTGTGTCTTTCTGCATCAGAGATGTATGTCGGCTGTTCACGCTGTTCTATCGAGTAAATTAACACGACTGGAATTAGTTTTCGATGATCGAAAGTCGAATCTATCGTTTATTCTTCATTGTCGATACAGTAATTCATTTCTTCTGTTTCAATCAGAAACAAATCACCAAAAACGATTCATTTCGATAGATATTATCAAAGTTCATTCATGTTTCTACATTGATTGTGAAAAATTACAAGCTCGTTTCGATAAACAATCGTATAAAAATCATGTTTCAATAATGAGTAAAACTTTACAAGAATTAACAGCACATTTTCCAGCGAAATGGGATGAAATAACTATTCGAGCAACGAAAGATCAATTTGTTATTAAAAAATGCGACGAAATTCTTCATGATGGTTCGAAAAACCAAACATCTATCGAGAGTATTTACGCACAAGAAATCTCTTTTCTTTAGATGATAGTGTTGCGTACAGTATGAATTTTCAAGTCGTTTGCGAACCAAGAGAATTTATAAGCTATGATATTGAATATAATTCAGATATAACATTTTGTTTGAGAGAATTCAAAGTAAAAACAGAAACCGAGATTGCAGATTTGTCGAGTTTTTTATTTAGTTTCTCTTAGGTTTAGCTGATTTATTGAATTTACCAATGACGATACTTTTCGATAGTCGTGGACGGTAACGATCCTTCGATAGATTTTATTATTTTTTTTTATTAATAAATAAATATTCTTAGACCGATTATTTTCTGTTTCGATGCCGAAGAATTTTATTTCGACGGCACCTTCGTTTTTGCGACGATTGCTAATCGTGATGGTGAAACTGATTCACAATTAAATATGTCACAAGCAAATATCCAGTATTTTTCGAAACTACGATGCTTTTAAATTGTTTTTTCGATGAATTTCCTAGTGAAACATCGACAATGGGCGAAGATGATCTCGTCTCCTATCGACAAAGTACAAATCGAACAGGAGGTAAAAAACGACCGGCTTCATCACCTTTACAACAAACAACAAATCAAGATTTCGATGAACCTGTCGATTCGAAAGACGGAGTAAATTTTAAATATCAATCGTCGTAGTTTTTTTTTCTTCTATTTTGTTTCTCAATAGATAACAACATCGATCGGTGATACGACGTATACAGTTCTCAGTCAAAAATCACTCGTTGGTTTTCAACAATCAGAAGATCAAATGGGCGAATTAACTGAAGATGAAGATGAAGAAAATTGAAATATGATTATGATTTTTTTTTATGTCAGATTATTTGTAAAATAAATCATTGAACTTCGAGAAAATCGGATCTTTTTACAAAGCACTTCGGAAGGAAAAACTCAGGATATCCGTTGTTGGTTAGTAACTTTGATCTTGAATTTGAATTGGTCCAAATTGGAAACAAATAATGCTTGCTTATCTAGATTGCGCCACATATATTCCATTTCTTGTATTTCAAACTGATTTTTTTATTTTTCTAAGAATTACAAAATTTCAAGAAAAATCCTTTTTTTTCTTCTCTTCTTCCATTTTCTACGCTTCCGATTGGCTTAAAAAACATCAATTACGTCGGAAGAAAAAAAAACAAGTTTAGCCTCGATGATTCATCGTCGAACATCTGTGCATACAACAGAAAATCTAACTCCGTTTTTACTCCTAATGATTCATTGAGCATCAGAGAATTACTCTTATTTACGCTGTTTTCGATTCTTCGAGTACTACCTGGAAAAAATGACGAAATAGCTTTTATTTCGATGTATTTTTTCTGAACAAACTTTTAATCTCGATAAAATGTTTCTCAACAATAGTCATCTTACTCAACGATCATCGAGCGAACAATGTTTAGCAACATCAACACCACCTAATGTTGGACCATCGCAGATTCTACCGTTTTTATACTTAGGCTCTCAAGAAGACGCACTTTCAACCAAAGCAATGCAGGTAAAAGACAAAGAACGAGAGAATCGAAAATAGAATTACGTTTTTTTATGATTTGTGCAGGAGAATCGTATAACTCACGTGATTAATGTGAGTACGACGGGTGAAAAAGCGCCTTTTCTGGATGAAAGTGATGACGAACATTTTCTACGAATACCTGTCAATGATTGTCATAGTGCTCAATTATTACCTTATTTCGATCAAGCCTTTACATTTATTGGTAAAAACAAAGAAATAAATTGAAGAACTATTGATCACTTTTGTTTTATTCGTTTAGAAAAAGCTCGACAGAATAATGGACGTGTGTTTATCCATTGTTTAGGTTTGTCGATGAAATGCTTCAAAACATATCAATGAACCGCTTTTTTTTCTCCTTAATTTTAGCTGGAATTAGTCGTTCACCAGCTCTAGCTGTTTCTTATATAATGCGTCATTTACACTTGACAGCTGATGATGCCTATCGATACATCAAAGCTCGTCGATCATACATATCTCCAAATTTCAATTTCCTAGGCCAATTAAACGAATACGAACGTAAATTATCCGCAATAATCAAATTCAATACATCAAATCCAATCACAAAATGTATTGTCAATGAGCCGGTAATGAACGATCGTCGCCGAATCCTACAAATGGAAGGTTGCAGTAGTAGTAGTTCACTCAAACGTGAGCATAACAATGATCAACCAAAGAGTCTTTCTCGACCGCAGGGTTTTAATTTCGATTTGATTAATACTCGTCGTCCGCAATCATTACTCTCTCCTTCATCTGGCCTAGCGAAACTCACCGTTGAATCGCCTCAACCAAGTCAACATTCGTCTCTACCGCCGAAACTCCTACGTCCGAATAGTATTACGTTGAAACGTTCATCGCCAACCGAAGAATTAGTTAACAATTCATCGACGAATGAAGCGAATAACAAACGTGTGAAAACTTTACCACGAAGTGCTGATTCATCGCCGTTAGTAGAGAAAACTGACTTGATAAATACGTATTTTGAAGCGACATCTGATCAATCAAGTTCGATTCAATCGAACGAGTCAGCCAACGAGTCAACAACAAATCTAACCAAAAATCAGACGAATTCAAGTCGAGAATTACTTGTTTCATAGTTATTCATGTATTTTTTTTGTCTCTCCAAATTCAGAATGTTATGGCTAGGACTAGATAGGGTAGTTATTTCATTTTCTTTTGTCATATGTAGATAAAACAAAACACCTTCATTTTTAAATCGTTTTTCGTTGTTTGGTGTGTATGTATATTTTGTGTGTGTGTGTCTCTCTCTCTATACATAACAAAATGATAACATTTCTCCTTCTTTTCGTGTCGTAGTTGGATATTCAAGGTTTTATTTTGTGTGGTGTTATGTTGTATCGTATGTATATTCGCATTGAAATGAAGAAAATCACGTAATGAAAATGTTAATTTGCAGTTTTTAATTGAATCATTGTTTTCGATCGAACGGGCATGTCTTCCGATTCAGATGAGTCGTTAACGAAGAGGAGCATATTTCCCAATGTTCGACATTCGGGTTTGAGTGTTAGCTCATTGAAAACGCTCATCGATCGTCTTGTACGGCGAATCGGTGTCGGTGTTGTGTTCGGTCGTGAATTGCAAACAGGTTTTCGTTGATTATTCGGTGGAGCTGATTGATTTCGTCGCATTTTAATTGCGTAGAACGATGTTGGTGTTTGAATACGATCGATGGGAGTCGATTCTGTAAATGGATCGTTGAATGATTCGTAGATTTCATTTAAATGTAAACGTTGAAAATAAATATTTCGATCATAGATTCGTCTCATAATCATTTCTTGTCGTTTGAGTTGCCGTAAACGTAGTTCAAGTTGAGTATCTTCACGACGATTAAGTCGAATGATATGATCACTAAGTTCAATTAAACGTAACGATTTCTAGAATAATTCGAATTCGACTTGATTGATTCATTCGAATGTTTGAACAAAAACGTAAAAAACTTACTAAACGTTGATCTTTTCTCGAGCTAACGTCTTCGACTTCATACATGGTTGCTATTGCGAACACAAACAAGGGAATGACGGGAAATCGTAAGCTGCTTATACATCGTCGAGTTTGTTTTCCTTAATTGAAGAGATTTGTTTTAGTTATTAGAAAAAACGCAATTTGAGATGTCGCGCATTTCGACTTGGTAAAATTTTTCTCCGTGGAAAAAGTCTTCTATTCGAGTTTGATTTCGACAGATAATAAATTATTTAATATCGAATATTATCTCGAGGGAAATCGATCATCTTTTCGACGAATCGATTGTTTTCTCCTTCTTTTTCATAGTTCGATTGGTTTATTGAGAAAACAAAGGCGAACTTATTTTCGTCTTGTTGATTCATCGATCACTGTCAAGAGAAAAGAACAGCATCTCATTGTTTTCAATTCGAATATTGAACAACTTATCCGATGTCTTTGAAAGTCGTTGATTTGTATGTAATTCGTTGTTTTTATTTGCAAATTTTTAGTGAAAATTTGTTTTTCTTGGCGTAGATATCGACATGATTTCTTAGATAATGGCTTTGGAATCGAATGGTTCGATGAAAATGATGAATCGACAAGAAAAACTATCACCGAAGAATCGATTCATGAACAAGATTCAATTGAACATTCGAGTTCGAAACGTTCTCGTTCGGTGATAACTGTTCAATCGATTAATCACAATGCAACTCGTTTGCCAGCGCATATTTGGCGATCACTAGCTAAAGTAGAAACACGGATTTCAGTTCCATTGAACATCGTTTTCGAATGAATTTCAGGTTCTGCCGGGTGATGTTGTCGTTGAATTAAATGGCGTTAGTACAGCTGGACAAACGCTCGAAGAATGTAAATCAATCGAAATTTCGTTTGTTTAGTGATTTTCTAAGATTTTTCTTTTGTTTTTAGTTATCAAAAATTTGAAATTATCCGGCAATCGAATTCGTCTTCGATTGAAATCAGGTACGTTGTTCGAATTGTTGTCTGCTATTTACTCAGTTACATCAACGAAGATCAAGAACAATCAATTATTCTATTTACTTTTTGTTCGTACATCCTCAGGGTGTATGATTACAATGGGTATTCAATTTCATTATAAACACCCACTTTCAATGTTTCGAACGACTTTTTTTTTCTGTTCGCTTCGAGAGATAGATTTGAGTATCATTGATTACAATCGATTTTGTTCTTTATGTCTGACAGAACGATTGCTTTCGTTTGATTCACAGAGGAACTGTTTACACTCGTTCATTTTCAAATCACAAAAATCTGTTGCCAATAGATTTACACGTTTTGTTTCTCTCCCAGTAAAGATAAGAAGGAAAAGAAAAAAAGGTTTTTCTCTCTTCTCTCCTCTCAGCACGACTAATTTTAATGGGAGTGGTTCTCTATTTGAAACGAATAAAAAAAGCCCGAGACTAATCTATTTTTTTATTTGTCATTAGAAAATCCGAGTTATACACCATCGGATCTTATCGATTCAGTGCGTCATTCAGCAGGTGACAATTCGATTGCACTCAACGGCTTCTCGACAAATCATCATTCGATGACAAATGGTTACAATTCAACGACGAAAAGTCGTTCCTGCGAAAACAATCTCGATTCATTTGGTCGAAAGGAGGCAACCGAAGATTTAACAATCTCATCGTCATCATTAATCGATTTACCTCCATCATCAACCACAACAAACGATTATGATAATCTCGAAAATTTAAAAACAACCGAAGAAATTCATGAAGATTTAACACATTTGAATCAGCCAGCAACAAGATCAACAACAGCACAGATGTCAAGTGAATTAGATCAAAAAGTCAAAGAAGAAATCGATGCTAAACTCAAACATATCGACGATGAATTCGATTCAATAGTCACTGCTGAAACAGTAAATAAATCCGTGGATTCACCATCAGCTCGTCGATTAGCCAAACGTCTTTATGCACTCGATGGCTTTAAATCGACCGATGTTGTATTTCATCTATGTAAAAGGTATTTACCAAAGATCAATGAAAGGAAATCTTTCATCCGATTAATCTCTTCCGATTAAAAGAAACAAAAAATCTATTTTTATCTCTCAGCGTTTATTGACCTTTGTCGAAATCTAAACATGCAATGTTCTCTGCATGATCAATTCCATTCGGACGTATTTTCTCTCTCCTCTAATATTCTCGTTTTCTTTTATTCAAATCTGAATTTGATTAGTATAACATACTTGAATGCGTGGAAATAAGACAGAAAGAAAGAGAAAAGGAAAACTAAGATGATTTTTCTTACATCATTCGCTTTCCGGAATATGTCTTGTTCTTCGGAATTTTTTCCTTTTTCTTCTTCGTCTTGAAAAATCTGCTACTATATCAAATAACAACTCTTCGATGTCGCAGTGATTTTCTTTTTTTTTTCTTCTTCTCTCGTTTCTTAGCTTGACTCGATATATAAGCTTGAATCTTCCGGCTAGATTGTTTTCTCTCTCGAGTTCTCATTTTCTTTCTCTATTTCAAGCGAGCGCATCATCACCATGTGTGCATGAAAATAGTTTAGCGACGAACGAGACACACACAACTAGGCAAGCAAACAACGCAATGGCATTTCTTGCATTGTGTCTGATTTGAACATTAGCGGGTGAAGTAGTCGATTTTCGCGTCCGTTCTCTTTCTCAACCGCTTACTTATTCAATGCGTTATGCCGGTCGATTAACAGAAAAATATTGAAAACATCGACACTACAAATTCTTCTATTGACAAAACACATACATACACGCAGATAGAAGAAGAAAAAGGATTTATTTTCAATTGTTTCAATTGAGAACACACACGATTACCCCAGTCCAGCAACATGTGCACTTGGTGGGACTATGTGTTTGTTCAATTGTTGCATCTGTACAAATGAACAAACGTATGTGAGTTCTGACTTCTTGTTTGGTTTCATCGAATTAGTGAAGCATTACAAACCGTGTGTGAACCTAAAATTTTGAGGGTCGTGACTTAGAAAGAATTTTTTTCTGCTTTTTGAGAATAATTGAAAGCGAAGTGTCGAGACTCGTTGAAATAGTTGAATATATTTCCGTTTGTCAAAAATTTATTCATGCAGGCAGAAAGAGAAACACAGAAATAGGTTTTGCATATCGATTTATTTATTCATAATACGAACAGAGAATGAGACATTCAATCCAAAGGCAAGAAGAAACCACAAAAAAAGAGAATATCAAATATTTAAATGAATATTTATTTATTTAGGAATGATTTCAATCAGTTAGTTGCCGAAGAATATGTTAAATTATTTAATTTTCAAGGTGATACACTTGATCGTGCATTAAGAAAATTTGTTAAACAATTTACAATCATTGGCGAAGCACAAGATCGTGAACGCGTTCTGCATTTTTTTGCTGCACGATATCTCGATTGTAATCCAACAACATTCACTTCAGTTGGTAAGATAAAATAACTTCATCAATCAAATTGATTTGTTTATTTGAATCTAGATGCTTGTCATATGCTTACATGTGCAATCATGCTACTCAATACAGATCTTCATGATCCGGTAAGTCGAGAAGATTTGTTTAGATTAATCGTTGATGTTTATTTGCTACGCATCATTAAGAATTAGTCTATGTTATTCTTTTCTTTTTTGCAATAGAAAATAACCAATAAAATGACCTTTCAACAATTCAGCGACAATCTACATGAATTAAACGATGGAAAAGATTTTTCCAAAGATTTATTGAAATCATTGTATAATGCAATTAAAAACGAACAATTGATGAACGAAACGTAAATAGAATCTTTTATTTTCACATAGCTTCGAGACATGTACATCGGCGTGTCGTTGTCTTTTTTTTTCTTCTCTTGCAATTGCTATTGATCGATTGAATAGCATTTGAAGAGTAACATCCTTGATAGGTTTTCTTCGTCCTTGCAAGATAATGTAGCACTTGCATATGCTTTTAATTAAAGAAAAAACGAGACAATATTTTTGTTTCGACGATGATCTATGTCCATTAGTTCGACCGACCTTGAGTAACGGATATAGTCAATCGAATAATTATTTCTCATATATCGGAAACTCATTGGATATGAGAGAAAGAGGAAGTGCGTGTGTTTGCGTGTGTCACGCTCATTGAGAAGTCCATCGTCAGTCACGCGTAAAATATATTTTGTCATTTTCATTGAACAAACTACTCGTTATCATTTTCTTTTCTTAGGGAATTCTATTATTGAATGAGTCTCATGTAGACATGTATATATATATATATATACATACGCGTCGTCTGTACATAGTCATCATTAGCACGCAATAAAAAGAAATGAGAAGGACGAAATAAGCAAATGAGAAACGAGAAGAGGAAGAAGAAGAATGTTTCTTTTTTTTTTTATTGATCCATTGCTATGCATTTTGACAATTGTTTATAGTGAAAACAGATATACAGGTATCCGTTGACATTTGACGCGAAGAGAAAATCTTTTTTCCTATTACCAGAGACATTATATTCTAATAATCGTACAATAGATATTATCGACTAACGAGAATGTCGAAGAGAAGAAAAAAAAAAGAAGACTAACATTGTATCATGTTTGTAGAACTCTTGTCTCCGACGATTATAATGATGTACGATTAGATGGTCATGGAACATTGCATGGTTACAGCAATATTGTCAATCCATTTTTAGAAGTAAGTGTTTTTATGATTTTATGAGATCCAATCGATGGCTTTTGTTGTTATTAGATTTCTGATTTGAGTAAAAGCATTGAATACATGCAGGTAAGAGTTTGACATCGAACAATTTGATGAAACAATGCTGCTTTTTTTGTTTTGTTTTAAGGGTTATCTTATGCGAAAATGTTGTGCCGAGTCCGATGGCAAGCGGAGTATGTTGATTGTTAAATTCTTTTATTTTGATTTCGATTGACAAATTATGATTTTAGCTCGACTTTTACGTCGTGGCTGGAAAGCTTATTATGCGACATTACGTGATATGGTTCTCGATTTACATAAAAACGATCATCAACCATCGACAATCTTAATTGGCGATAGTAATTCCATTCGTTTACATCACGCATTTGCTCAACCAGCAAGCGATTATCGTAAACGACAGCATGTATTTCGTTTACGTACGTCCGATTGGGCTGAATATCTTTTTCAAACAAGTGATCAAGAAACGATGAATAAATGGATCGACGCAATTAATCTCGTGGCAGCATCGTTCTCCTCACCACCGTTACCGGCAGCTATCGATTCAGTTTCATTACGTTTTCAACGACCACTTCTGCCGAGTGTTCAAACACGTTATTCTGTTGTAAGATTTCGTTGATTTTATGTTGAAATTCGTGTTGAATTCGAGAGATTTTTTTAGTTTGAACAATACGATTTTATTATTCATCAAATTAATCAAATAACAAAACAATTGAACGATTTACGAGTTCAATTATATGCTAATAAAACAATAAATGGTGATATTAAACAAATAAAATCATGTGATATGATTGAAAATAAAGATAAACTCGAATATCTTCAATATGAAGTAAGGAACAACGAAAAGAAAAGTTTTGTTTTTCATCGAAATTTCATTTAGTTACAACGATACGAAGCGTATGCCGATCGTTTACGACGACATTTTCAAGAAATTCAAATCGATCGTTCACCTTTACGTTTGTCAACTAAATCTCCTCCACAAAATCACAGTTTTGTTGGTCCACTTGATGTTGATTCTCAAGGAATATCCTCTCCGCCAGCATCATCATCTGTTAGCTATAAAAAAAATTCACAAACAGCCAATATAAATCTAGCAAATCGTTATAGTTATATGATGGCTGTTAATACTCATCCCGTACCAATGAAAGAACATCGTTTATAAAATAGGACAACCACAACCACCACCATCACAACAACAACAATTGCACATCAATGACAGTGCGTATTTTAGAACTTGTGTATAGAAGAAATCCATCTGCACCACTTAATCGTTTTGTTTTCTTTTTCTGTCATTATCTTTTTGTGAACATGCTCAATATTTTTTCTTGTATTTTTTCGGATGTTTGTGTATATGCTGAGTATTCATATTCGTTTCATTGTTTGCTTTCTGTTTTCTTTTTTTTTCCTTTGCCCAAATCCCGGTGGTTAAAAGGGAGAAAAAGGCAACTATAACGTTGTGGCTTATATAAATATCTTTGAGACAAAACAATAAAGAGCTAGTACATCGGATGTTCTTGATTTAGTTTTAATTTTTATGTTTGAACTTAGTTCAAAAAGAAAAACGAAGGAAAAAAGATCGTTGTTTAACTAATATTTCCATCTAAAAACCATGGTTGACCTGATGAACGAGCTGTTAATATGTCGTAACCAGTGTCAGTAACAAGAAATGTATGTTCGAATTGAGCTGAACGTTGGCCATCTTCGGTTGCTGATGTCCAATTATCGTTCCAGAGAATATCTTTCCATGTACCTGCGTTGATCATAGGCTCGATAGAAAACGAGTGACCTGCTTTCATTACTCCGATCGCTTTATTTTCTAGCAGAAAAATAAATTTCATTTAAAATAAAAAGAAAAAAGAAAACCGAAGGATACGAACTTGCATAATGAGGAATATTAGGAGCACAGTGAAAAAGTCTAAAGAAGAAAATGTCGATTCAATCAGAGATCATATTAGAAGTTCTGTTTACTTGTGAATACCGTGTCCACAGTAAGATCGAACAACAGAACAACCATTGGCTGTTGCATGTTTTTGAATTTCATTTCCTACATCACGATATTTTGTACCTGGACGGACTAAAATCAAAAAGAAATAACGAATAACAAAACATTTGTATAGAAAGTTTTTACTCATTTCCATAGCTTTTTCTAAACATTCATAAGATGTTCGAACAAGATCACGCGATTTTTGATCGACATTCCCGATGAAAAATGTTTCATTTAAATCACTATGAAAGCCGTGTTTATAAACGCTAATATCAACTAGAAAAAGAAAAAAAAAATTTTTCGTAAACGAAATTGTTTCCTCGGTTTTTTTGCGTCATTTACTATTAAGAATATCACCATCTTTTAAAGGTCGTAGATCTGGTATACCGTGACAAATGATTTCATTGACACTCCTTGAAAAGTAATAAGAAATAAATTAGCAAATCGAATTCGAACAAACGAACGTGCAACATGACTTGGGGAACTCGTAGTAATTCAATGGAGATGGATAGCATTCATTATCCACGCAACACTAAACGAAAAAGAGTGACTTTATATGTATTGGAATTGATTTGTTCGAAATACTTCATGGACAATTCGATCGATTTCGTCAGTTGTCATACCGACTCGAAGTGATCGAGCTGCTTCATCTAATACAATTCGTCCAATCTTTAAAACAATTTTTTTTATTGATTTGATTTTAAAAATTCTATTCAATTTGCATACTTTACAACTCGCACGTAATAAATCTTGTTCTTCGTCCGTTAGAACTCGTATTGTACTACTTGAAGATTTTTCTCCTTCTTCAGATTTTGATCTACCCTTAGGATCATCAGCATAATCCGGTCGAGGGATATGCGGTGGAATTATTCGTCTTGGAGTCTAAATACACACATTTTAAATTTTCATTTATGTTTTTTTTCTTCCTACGATTGGATACGGTCGAAGTGGTCCAGTAAAATGAAAACCTGGCCAAGGATTATAATTTCCTCCAGCATCACTCGTTGACGAAGAATTCTCTAAAAATCAACAGATTTTCTATCGAATCAAAATCAATTAACAATAATTTACTAGATTGAACATGTAATTTCTTATGTTCTTGCCAATAACTTTTAAAACAATCTTGTGAACAAAAATATGATCCATCTTGTACACCTACACAACAGCAACAATACTAATCAAACGGAATTGAAACGAATGTTTGTTCTCTACCTAATTTAACACAGTTTGGACATCGAAGTTTTGCTTTTTCTCCACAATTCGGTGTTACACAAACATGTTCTTCGACAAGTGCACTTGCCATTCGATCTAAAATAAATCGGTAATATATTCATGTGTATATATAAATATGTATGTGCGTGTTTTCTTCTTGTCTTTCAAAACTAAACGTGTCCCTTTACTTTCACAACATAAAAATACAACAACAAACATAAACGTCGAACAACAACAACAAGAACAGAAAAAAAAGAACGATCATATGGAAGTAAATCATTGTGTTCTCTTTTGATTTACAAATAAAAATAGAAACTAAAACTTTATTTTATTGCACATAGATCACTAAAAAAAAGTAAACGTTTAAAGATCCCAACTAAATAAATGATGTTTCATTAACATATCTCGTACACTCGATAGAACATCCATTTGTCTATAAGCTAATGGCAATTCAAGATCTTGTTGAAGAGTAAACGAAAACTGTTGTAAAACTCTTAAATCACATTTAATTTGTACCCAGCATGGCGATCGAAGAAATGACCATGGCAAATACCATTTATTAATTATATTCGTCGATGAACAAAGTGTTTCTAACCAAAGATGAAGAACCTGTTCATTTAAACCAGCACATATAAATGAACGTAATTTAACATCCATTTGTGCATGAGCAAGATTATGCGTGTAATTAATCGATCGAATACACCGGCAAAGAAGTTCTTCAGGAGTTAAAATTCGACCGTCTTCATCTAAACGATAGGTTTTACAAAGAATCAAACGTGCATAAACACTATCGAAATCTTTATTAATCGCGTGTAGAGCTGCTTCTTCGATGAATAACCACGGATGACAAATGCCACCGAGTACGAGAGGTGTTTTTCTCAAACCATGTTCGAATATCGCTTTTAGACAAGTCGCTAATTTGCCTCGAATAAGATCGGATATGAATTCATCGACACTATCATCACCAGCTGGAGAATATAATTTCGATCTTTCATCAACTAATTGTACGAATTTTGCTGGAAACCAACCGTGTTTACCGTTTAATTCGCCAATCCAACAATGTTCATCGGTCATTGAGAGGATTTTTAAAATATCATTTCGTTTAAAACTCAATTCATTCGAATCGTGACTATCGAAATCGATTAATGCTTTTGCACGTTTATATTTTTGTAACGAAATATTTGCGTAATATTCATGATCTTTAACATGAGATTCAATTGAATAATCAACATTCAGTTGTAGATTTTCGTCTGTATAGTTCTCTGAGTCAGTATCTTTGAAATGTTTTGCAATTTTTAATATTGCTTCACGAAGATTAACAAGCATTTCAGTTTGATTGATATTTCTTTCGATTAATGCTTGAGAATTACTCGTTGTTAATGCTTTCAATTTATGATTGTGTCGTCGTTGAAGAATATCTTTCGGCAAATTGAGTAGAGGCATTTTAGGATTAATTGTATAACCTTCTTGAGACATTAATTCGGCTAAATATTTCTTTCGATGACATTCGATTATATTCGAATTCAGATCGTATAAATTCGGTAGATCGAAAAAGATTTGCTCGTTCGTTCCGTATTCATACTCGAATAATTGTGGTAATTCACAGAGAAAATTAAAAATCTGTGTACTTGACGTACAATTAAGAAGTGTTTGTTCGTATTGTTTAAACATAAGTAAACCGATTTGAAATAAAATCATTGAACCATGGAGAAACAAATAATCCCACAAACGAAATATAAATCGAACATGAAATACATTGGAATAAAGTGTTAAAAACCATTGAAAACAAATCAATGTTAGATCAATATCGTGTTCACCGAAGAGATTATGAATATTTGGAAGATGTTGTTCGATTAAATATCGAAAAACACGAATATCAACTTGAACACCATACAATGAAACCGAATAGTATTGACCAGGAAGAAGATCTTCAACGATAGCACACATCATCCAGAACGCATCTTCTTCTTCGAAAAGTAGCAACAATGTTGCACAAATAACGCCCATGCCTTGACAATAGCCAACGTCGGGAAAAAGCCAAGCAATCGCTCGTAGAATTCGTCGTAATCGTGACACGCCCGATGCGTTCATTGACATGAAACAAGCGTTGGTTGGCAATGTTCGTAGAAGATCTTTTTCGATTTGTTTCGAATAGATTTGTGCATCGTTATTGCATTGTTTGAGTATATCGATGTAGGGCATTTTAGCTTGATATTTCTTTCGTAATGATCCGCTGAGAGTCATCCAAATCTGAGAACGTAATGACAATGGAATGCCACTTGATTGTTGAATTAATTGGTGAAGTTTGGGATCGTCACGAAACTTTTTCGGATCGATTTTATGTACAAATTCTTGTTCAACTATGGGAAAATGAACAACATCGATGTGATATGCTGAATCGAGATGTGTTAACCATTTTAATTTCATCTGTTCGTTTTCTATGATTGGAACAATTTGATATTGTTGTTCGGTTTCATTGATATCAACACGAAAACCGTATTCATCATAGAGAATTTGATCGTCACTATCGTTTAGCAACAATTGTGGCGACGGAACAAGAGAAGCGACAAGACCAGAAAATGGTTCACCGATAAGAAGCGTTGTTGTGGAAGTTGTATTGTTTGTTGTATGATTTGTCGATGGAGTATCATATGTACTAGGATTGTTTGAAGGTGTTGGAAGATATTGAGATGAATAAGATGTGTCATCACTTTCACGATAATGAGAAAATATATGATCAGATGCTGAATTTACTACTGAGAAATCATCACCATTAGAAAATGAATTTAACATTGTGCGTTTGTTTTAAAAAATACGACTAGGTCAATCAATATAAAATAAGAATTATTCAGTGATATGTAGTTTAGTAAATAGATTATGTTTAGTCAGTCAAATGCAACAATGATTGGTTCGATTTACTCGGATTGATGAAGTCTGTGTTCTACTGACATCTATCTCCGAAAACCTATCTAGTTTAGTTCAACTCTCTCTTTTTCATTCAATTCGAAAAACAACGAGACTAGTTCATTCAGTTTATCTTTATCTTTAATCGAAATGATTCAATTCGTTTTGTTTTATCATTGCACGTAAAACTTTAGTTAAAGAATAGAAAGTAACATGACAATAAACAACGAGAAATAACACACACACACACACACACGCATGTTTGTTTGGTTATTTTTATTTATGTTTTCGTTTTCTATCATTTTATGAGCCAACAATGATGTTATTAATAGGAATATGAATAAGTTTAACAAAAAAACCAATGAAACCCATGATGGCAAAGCCGATTGCTGTGGCCATGGCGATTTTTTGAAATTCTAAATTACAATACGACGGAAATTCAATGAGATTTAGTTATAAAAACTAGGTGAACGTACCTTTACGATCGGGTTTTGTACATTTTTTAACTAAACGAACGGAGTCTTTCATAAATTGTTTACATGGTTCAGTGAATTGTTGAACTTGATCCATGATAAGAAGTTAAATAAATATTGAAAACAAATAAAGAAACGAATCGGTTTTAAGACGAATAAAACACTTCGGTTGATTTGCTTTTTTTGTGAAACAAAAAAATCGATTTGATTTATGTTTACGTAGGCTCAGCTCAAAATATAGTCTCACAATCGTGTTTAACCAATCAGAGGTTTGTCTCGTCAATTGATGACGTTAAACTGCATTAATGTTTCGATGTTTTCAATCGATCATTTTCGTATTCATTCAATTTTTCTCCTAAAAATAAAAGTTAACAAACAATTTTCCATTGTTTCAATATTATTTTCACGCGAATCTCTGTCGAAACTATAGTTACGAAAGAAAAACGACATGTAAATGGCGTCTATACATACGTCGATTGTTTTTCTACGCGATCGATCGATTTGTTTATTTTCCTATACGAAACCTAATCAATGTCTTCGAACAATCAAATTGCGCTAACGCCTTCGTTGTCTAAACGTCCAACATCGCGTAAACATCATGTTCGAACACTCAGTCAAACAAGACTTCCATCTCTTCTTTCGAAATCCAGTGTTTTTCTTTCTACAAAAGGTACAATTTCATGTTTACCTATTCGTTAATCGATTTTGATATAAATTAGAACGAACACACTTCAAAAGATACCGTTCACAAGTTAAAGAATCTGTTCACACATCATCGACAAATAGTTTACAAACACGTTTACCACCATTGAATGCAACAACAACAACAACAACTGAAGATTGTTTTACTAAGAAACAAAGAGCTGATTTTCAACGAAGACAAGTCGGCTTTTTTTTCTGTTTCGATTATCTTTTGTTTGATATTGAGTGTTTCAAAAATAGATCTATGCATTGAATCATCTAATGCGTGAATTAGAACAGGAAAAATTCCGTGAATATTGTCAAACAAATGGGATTGGTGCTGAAAACGCTGTCGAAAGTGCTTCAAATGAAGAAGAAGAAGCAGAAGAAAATACCAGTGCCAACAAACAATCAGAAACTATTACTTCAGCATAATGTTTTCTCTTTTTTTGTATATAGATTCGCAAGTCAAAATCGAACCTTCCGTGTAACTAGTCAGTGTATATCCCTGTTAGCAAGCTGATTTGTAAAGGATTGTTATGATATGAGAAAATTTAACCGGTGGATTATTTTTATTTTTATTGTTCAAAAATAAATTACGAATCACAGACAGAAAGCAAGTAAATTTGATAATTTAATCCTAGAAGAATTTGTCTATGATGTTTTGTCAACATCGTCTTCTTTCTTTTTGCCTTTGACTTCCGAATTCCAATCGACTGGATTGAAGTATTGTGCTGTTTTCTTGTACGTCCAATATGGTGTTAACCAAATTGTAACAATAGCAAGACCAATAAATAAATTCACAATATAAGCTATTGATAACTCAGATTTCATATAATCCCAGTCTCGATAGAAAACAGACCAGCACCAGAGTTCATAGAACGTTCGTGCATGAAAGATATAAATCAAAATCCATTGATTAGCTTTCCAAACAAACGTTCGTTCAAGTTTTAATTTCAATAAACACCAGCAAACACATGAAAATGGTGTACTAGCTTCGAGAATGAAGACTTGAGCTGCATAATAATGACCGGTATGTGTATAGGCGCAAATGAAGAAACCGTTGAAAGCAAGGATATGATGCAAATGTAATTCTTTTGAGAATGTTTTGTATTTAATATCGAAGAACATCAAAGTTAATTCTTCGAAAATGAAGAAACCAGTGATAACAGAAAGAAAAGTCCAGGACTCGTCTGTTGATGCATAGACACGATCAAGTGAAAGATTTTTGTCATAAAAAACAAGTCGCACACCCCATAATGTTAAAAATCCACACATAGCACGAACCATGGATAAGCCCCAGAACATTTGATCTTTTGGTTTTAATTTTCTGCAAAAAAAACCCCAAAAACAATCAATTGCAAAGTCTGTTTCCAGAGTGAAACCTACCGAACTGATGGTAGAAGGAGTTTTGAGATCCATCCACTAGCAAAATATAATAGCAACCAAACGCAATACCAGATGAAGATTCGAAGTGCATTATCCGAAAGTGTTTGAGATGATCTTGGGTAACCTGTCGGTACGTCGACTTGTACACTAGCCTTGAAAAAAAAATTCCGTTTGAAAAACATCATAAAAACAAAATATTCTTACCATGTTGATGTTTACAGCACGTTAACAAACGTTTGGTCTCTCGTTGGAGATAAATTATGCTTATTCTCAATGGTACGCCGATCTTTTTAAAACGACCTGATAAGCGAAATAACAAACTTTTCTTAGCTGTTATCTTTTTATGTTGCTTCATCATTGTTTCGAGAGATTTAAAGTTTGAATGAGAACAACAAAGTTTCATAGTTTGTTTTCGTTTTTCACAAGTAAATAGGTCATTTTCATGCGCATATCTGTGTCAGTTTCGAGTGAAGCCAAACAGTAAACTTCAAATGTTCAATAAGCAACACACATTTTGAATTCTCAATCAAAAGAAATTCATCAATCATCATTCATCATTGAATGACATCTGTTTCTCGAACGTCCTATGCAACAAGGACATTGTTGACGAAGAGAGAAAAAAAACCGAATATGACCTTGAATATAATGAAAGACAATTGTTGAACTTTTATTCGATTAGAATTATTAAATATTTGTTTTGAAAATTGAACAAATGCATTCAATTAGAACTCGATTTATGAGATTTAATGTGTAAATGTTAGATGATTCTTGAAATTGTACTGACCAATTTACACGAAAATGAGAGGAGAGCAAAAAAAAATGCAACAGTGTAAAGAGAGACTTTGCTTGCTTTCTTTCTTTCTTTCTTTTTCTCTTTCTCCTTTCTTTCTACGTCGTCCCAATTTCGTTACATAGAATATATTCAAATCGCAAACTTCAACACCATCGTCTCTCTTCTCTTCTCATTTCTTTTTTTTTCTTTTCTTATTATTTACTTTTTTTGATGTATGTGCGTGCGCTTTTTTTCCTTTTCAATTGCTAACAGACGTCGATGGCATTTTTGCGGTCTACCTGTCGATGAGAACTCGATGTATATATTGAAATTGTTAATCAGATTTATATGGTTAAATAAGCTTAGTTAAATTCTTCTTATTTAACAAACGTGCAAGACGAAGAAAGAAACTTAGTCGAGCATTTTCTCACGAAATCAATCCAAGTTTAATATTGACTAATTCATTGTATTTATTTATAGACGATAAAAATCAATATATTTGCTTTTGGATATTAAAATCATGATTGAATTTAACTGAAAACAATTTCAAGATTTTGGTCAATCGACGTGATCATGAATTTTCCATGTGGTCCGTTGGATTCTGTTCAATTACTCGCCCTTCTTCTCTTTATTCTTCTTACATTACAAAGTCTGCTTGGAATTGGTTTAGGCATTGGCTTTCTCCTTCAGCCACCTTTGTATAAAACGATTATTGATCTCAATGCAGCTTTCAATCGGCAAGCTTATTTTTCCATTTATGCACGTATGTTTTTTCAACAAAGTTGTCTGTTAATAAATAAAAAATGACTTTGTTTTAGCTCATATTCTTTTGATTATCGGTAGTGGAATCGTTATTCTTGCGATTGCATGCGGAATTCTCGGCGTTCTACGTCGTCGTTGGCGTTTTCTAATTATTTCTCTTATTATCATTTCGCTTTATATGTCGATTTTATCTGGTGCTTGCGCATCCGGCTTTGCCTATTACGATCGTCTTCGTCCAACACTTGAAACTGATTTTGCACAAACATCAGCACCTATATGGACATCAATTCAATCGACATATAATTGTTCAGGAACAAGTTGCATAACAGCATTAGAGAGCGCAATGTATTCAAACAAACAACGTATCGGAATAATCTCTGCCGTTTTTCTACTTGTCCCAGGTTTAACAATACTTATTCTTTTGTATCAAATGCGTCAAGATATACTCTATTTTAAATAATAATACACACACACACACACTCACATAGAAAAGTTCATGAACCTACTTCACTCTCTTTGCATGATGGTGCTTCTCTTTCTCTATGCAATAACGGTGCTAAATTTCTATGTATATGTATGTGAGCGCGCATAACGATGTAGGTTCAATAAAATCGAAAAAAAAATGTAATGTCCTACTGTCGTTATCGCTCATTGAGCTAATAATTGACCGTGATATTAAGTTTTTCGTTTTCTTTTTCGTGGTCGTTCGATTGATTATGTAATAAAATATTCAAATGTAACGTGTGACATCGAGATCTAAACGTTCGTAGATGACCTATTTCTCCTCAATGAACTATCATCGGTAGTGAATCAAATTTATCGCCATGAATATTTAACAAAACAAAGTGACAAATTTACATATTTTATGTAAATATGTATATGCGTATAAATAAATGAATGAATTCAACAAATTGTATTATTATCTCATCGATAAAATTGCGTCTAGACAATTGAAAGAAAGAAGAAACGTTTTTTGTGTTCGATTTTGATTGATAAGGAATCGAAATCGATTCGATTGATTTTGACATTTTCATTTCTTCTTATTCGAAAAGAAACAGATTATCATATAAGAGAACTTAAATGAACCATTTGTCGGATCAGATATTGTTTTTTCCCTTGCAGTCAAGGTTATACAATCACCATTCTTGATTGTATGTCATGCAATGTTTGTACACAACAAAGATTTCCCCTGGTGAGATTTAGGAAAGGTTTTCTGCTTCTTCGAAATATCGAATTCATTTGATAGTTTTTCTATGGTCACAGAAGAAGAAGAAGAAGAAGAAGACAGAAAGGTATGTGTTGAAAATGAGAGCGAAGGCGTTATTCGTTTGCATTACATTCAATATTATATGAAAACCTAAAAATGTCATCTCACGATTTCTGATCAGTTTATAAGAATCATCATAAAAGTCAGTCTTCAACTTTCTTATCGAAAGAGTAAAAGAAAACATTGAGTGATTCTTTTTTTTTATTTACACAATTCTTTATCGTGTTAATATTTGTAAAACTTGACGGTACTTATCGACCAACAAGAAGAAAAAGAAAAAGAAAGAAGGCGAGAGAGAATCGTTTCTAGTTTTTCTAGTAAACGTAGTTCGATTGAATATGATATGTCGATGCGTATTTGTTAGGAAACTGTGTTTGATTCTGTCGGTGGGTTAATTGTGGTGATGGATAGTATTTCTCGACTTTTCGTGTAGCTCGTGGATGATATTCTGTCGGAACGTATTCGTCTTCGCGAGGTTCGGATCGATTCGGTGGTAATTTTCGATAGACTTTTCTGACGAATGTTTGTTCAGGTTCACGACGATAGTTTTGTTCGATCGGTTCGAGTTGTCGTGGTCTTCGATTGTTAGCAGGTTGCTGTGGATTTCGTAATGGCGGACTACGATCATCGTATTGTGATTGTGCGTGAGGTCTTTCGATGTAGAACAGTTCGGTTTTTCGTGGCGATTGATCGTAATGATTATCATTGGCTCGAGCACGATACGATTGTTGAGGGAGAATTTCCGTGTCGGATTTATGTTGTCGTCGGGGTGGCGAACGCCAAGTATCGCTTACTCCGGGCGGAGGAGTTTGAGCACGTCGTTGAATCGTACGATTTTGCTGTGGTCGTGGTTCGTTTGATGGACCGTTATTTTGACGATACACTTGTCCGGAATTATTGACATAGTAAAGTGTGGCGTGCCGAGGAGAGCGATCGTCAACTGGCGAATGAGTACGACGAGGAGGAGCAGGTTGTCGTGATCGAATCGATGGTGGTGGCTCGGGATAGAGAGGCTTTCGAACATAACGTGGTGTTTGTTGTTCTTGAGGTGGATAATTTTCTTCATCACTCGGACGATAAGTGAACTTTCCGTCTTGATTCGAGTACAGGAATTGTCTTCCCGGTCGTTTTCCATGTCGTAATTCATGTATCGCACCTCGGTCACATATTTCACAAAGTCCAGTCTTCTCGTCGATAATATGTCTGCCGTAGTGAACCATTGAATAATATTTTTGTGTTGTTGTTTTTTTCGATTAATATGATATGTATTACGCAGATATATGCTATTGATTTAAATACACCTTTTTGCTGTTGATTTTCTCAATTGCTAAGCATCGAATTGCACACGAACACCTTTATCATATTACAATTCTTGTGTATAGTTTTTGTTATGACGATAAATTGTATGAAAATTCAATCACTTATTCACTTGTTCGAGCGGCAGCTAAAAATGTCATTCGATCGTTAATGTTTTTTTCTTTCTTTTTTTCTCTCTCTCCCTAATTCTCTCACTTTCTCTCTTTCTGTTTCTATTTGTTTTCTGACGTTATGCACTACTCACATTTTCAATAACTTAAAAGGCTAAAAATTTTTGTTATTAAAAAAGAAAGGGAATAGATCGATTCTTCTTTTTTTTCGACAACATATTGAACGACAAACAGGAAAAGAAATAATCGGCCTATATCATTCAAACTACTTATTGACTTTTATTTTTGTTGAATATTTTATAAGAAATTTGTTCGTTTAAAAAGCGAAAAGAAAAGAAAATCTCGATCGATTAAATGAACATCAACATCACAAAATAACTAAGCAACGTAAAACTGTGATTTAGATAAAATAATTACTATTGACAAAACAGATTTAATAGTATAAACAAAAATGAAAGAAAAAAAAAGAAAGAAAAGCTTTTTAAGTGTTTTCTGAAAATCGAGACGAGATGTGGATGATGATGATTAGTTATTTATGGAAGAAAGCAAAAAGAAAATTAGCATGAATGAATTAATTTGCACTGGAAAATATTATTTTAATAAAGATAGACAATTATTTTCTTCGAAAATATTTAGATTTCAAATTTTTAAAAACAATTCGATATAAATTTGACCTTCAATAAGTTCAAATAAACAGAAAACAAACTCAAAATTCAATTGTACGTCGAGTTTTTACTGGCAAATGACTTTTCGATATCTGATTGTATGCATACTCATTTTCTTTCTTCAATACGCCATATGTGTTTGATATTGACGCAATAGATATTTCCAAAAGAGCAAAAAGCTAACTAGTGTTTGTTTTGTTTCTCTTTTGCAGACGAACTAATAAAGAAAAAGAGAGAGAAAGCACTTGAAAGCCATAATTATTATTGAATTACTCGAATGTAGTGTTTTTGTTTGTTGAAAATTTCAATATTAATGATTATAAATGTTATCTGTAAGATTTACAACTGAAATGGTGTTTACTACGTTATTTTTGTTTCATTTTATTAAAAAACAAATACATTATCTAAACATTTCATTCGGTTATTCGATATGATTGGATATACGGTCGTAGTTATTTCTACTGACGCATAACAGATAGTAAAAGAGAGACAGAGAGAGAGAGAAATCACATCATCAGATGACAACATTTTTTTTTCTACGTTTATTTTCCAGTTGCTCTTAGATTTCTTGGCTCGATTGATGAGATATCAAGCAAGAAAGATAGATCATCATCTTCGTCATTAGAATAGACCACCAACATTCTTATATTTATCTCTCAAATCAAATACAGATCTACGAAGACAGAGAGTAATCGAGAGAACGAAAGAAATGATAGAAAGGTTTTCTATATGCGTATGTATGGAAAACGGCAAACAACTATATCACCCAGGCTGACTAAGATGAGACATTTCCATTTTTCTTTTCTTATATACTCTACTCAAACATTGTACAAGAGTTGTTTTTTTTGTTTTTCTACTACTACTACTACTAAGATAAATAACAGTTATTCCATTTGAGTATTTTAGATTATTTTTTTAACTTAATTTTTAATTTTCTGAAACAATGCCACAATGGGGCGGTGGTGGTGAACAATGTCCACGTTGCCAAAAAACAGTTTATCCTGCTGAAAAACTTATGGCATGCAGTGCTGCATGGCATAAAGGTTGTTTCAAATGCAAAACATGTATGTTGATTGTGAATTTACTGTCGATCATGATTTCGTTGTTTTTAGGCAATGGTCTTTTAACTTTAGCTTCATACAAAGATTTTCAACAGGATGTTTATTGCAAAGGTGACACACTTCTGAAGAGATCAATGTGAAATTGTCTTTTGTTTAGGTTGTTATCAAGATAAACTTCATCCTCATGAACGAAATCGTAAACAATTAGAATCAAAATTTACTAAACAACCAGGCGGTGGTGCAAGTTCAGCAGCTGCTGAATCAGCTCCTGCTGCTGAAGAACCAGCTGCCGATGACGAATAAATATCTCAATTGATTCGTTTCTACTGCTTGAATTTGACCAATATTTGTATAACTGCATGTGCTTACCCCATTATCTATCATAATTTGCCTATTTTTTCATACTTAATATATCTATTTATAGTTTAAAAAAACTGTGACTATTTTTCTGCAATTATTTTTTCTTACAAACAAATCAAAAACTGAAAGTCATGCTGTTTGATAATGAGAAAGTTTATCGGATGTTTGATGATCGATATCTGACACTTTCAGATAAGTAATCAAAAGATGAATATTAATCATTAGTGATATGTTTTTTGCAGTCTATCATAATATTTGTCTTTTTTGTCAATGGCATCTCGAGAAGAGAGCATAGGCGAATGTGAACGATGTTCGGTTAGATCTGTGACATTAAATGCTTGATATTCTGAATCAACATTCGGAGAAACTGTTCGAGTTGAAGTCAATAACTAAAAATATAAAGAAAAATAATGTATTGACTGGTTTTTTTTGTTTGAGAGAATATTCGAACTAGATTATTTTGAGGCGGCAGTATAGATCCATGTTCTGATACTTGTGAATAAGCAAGTGGTTGCGGATAATTAGGATGATAATAATTGTAATGTGAATTATCATAGATTATTGGTGGATTGACCGGATACTGTGGATGAGGATTATAAACGGGTCTATTTGGTTGATAATGCCAATCAGGATAAGGTCCTGGTTGATAGTGAGCGGCAACAGGAGGATGATTTAATGGAGCTCTAACGATATTACCGTGATGAAGATATTCAGGTGGTTGATTCGTTGGATACATAGGTTGATAGGGTGGATTTTGTATATACATTGGTGGAAGAGTTCTTTTTGCCATTACTCGTTTGCGTTTCGACAACATGTTAACGTATTCGAAAAAGAAATTGTTTCACACAGGGAAAATTCGTAATTCCATTAAAATGCAATCGAAATTTTCAATGAATCAAAATAAACATGAGAAAAAAAAACGTCTTTAGCTGGGAATACTAAACATCACTGGCAACCCTTTCTTGGTAAAAACAGTTTCCAACTTTCTTTCATCATCGTACGAATTATTCCCTATTCGTGTAAAAAAACCCATTGCATAGTGGACGAGAAAAAAAATACCCACTTTTAGATTAGAGAGATCATAATGTAATTGAGTTAACGTTTTTATTGGTACGAAGGGTAAAAACAAATACAATAAAAAAAAATAGTCATTCTGAATTAAATGATATTTTGAGAACAATGAGTTGATTTAAACAAGGCGCTGGCATATATCGAGGAAATCTCGAAAAAAAACTGCTAATCTGTTCCTCGTTTTTTTTTCTTCTGTACAGAACATTTTTCAGCTCCTTAGACAAACAGAGAAAATGCATAAACTGCTTTTTACAAGATTTCTTCTGTTCATATGCCGATTGACTTTGATCTTAATAATTCTACGACTTTAACTGTTCGAACGACGGCCATTTCGACGTTGTTCCAGTACCGTACATTCGATTAAATTCACCAATATCAGTCTCGATATTTTGCAACTTGATTGCATCGTTAAATGCTTTTTCAATTGCTGTTTGAAATGAATTTGTTTCAATTAAAACTGCTTTTTTTATAGCATCGAAAGTTGCGTTAAATTGTTCTAAACGTTCTTTTTCGAATTCTTTAGCTTTAGCCAATACGCCTTCCATGTCTTTCTTATACGTTTCTTTTTTCGAGTCAATATCTTGAATTAATGAATTGTGTTTTTGTACACACGAGTCAACTTCTTTTTGTCGACGAGCGACATTATTCGAAGCTTTTTGTTTTTGTTCATCGGTCGAGCCGAGGTCACTGCTGGCACATTCGTTAACTTCTGCTGCTTGATGGAGTTTTCGTTGTGCTTCATGATAGGCATGTTTAGCAGCAGTGATTTTGTCGATAGCTTCTGTCCAAGGTGTTTGTGCACGTTTGAACTGTTTCTCGAGATCCTTCGTTTTCTTGAGGTGAACCAAATTTTTGGCGTAATTCTTTGATTGAAAAGTTTTTAAACCCTTCAAAACGTTTTGGTCAATAGAATTGGCGACAGCATCATTTCGCTCAGCATATTTTTCCATAGCACCAATCGATTCTTTCCATGCTGCTTTCGTCGTAGTACTTTCTTTTGAATTTAAAATTTTTCTTTTACTTCGATCGGACCAATCGCCTATTGATTTCGAAAATTTTCTTAATATTTTTACAAGTTCTTCATTTATTTCCACGTTTAGACTCAATAGATCACTGCCATCGTTACATCGATCGAGCACGCATTTGTATTGATTCGGTTCGAAAAAACCTTTGGACATCGGATTACTAATAAGTCGATCCGGTGTGGTCAGGTTTTGAGGCATGATGCACTGCACTGTAATACAGAAAATAACAAGTATTGTCGTTTTCTATCCGGCGAGAACATCATGAATAACCTACTGATTCTAATTGAATTGATTTGATTGAATTTAAAATTGAAAATATAAAAAACGTCGTGTCAGAATTTGCGTATGTGTAATGATATAGACAGAACAGTGCAGCAGTACACGACGTTGATTATAGTAGACTGATGGGAGAGAACATAGTATGACGAGTGAAAACGAGTGTACAAACTGAAATCAAGAGGGTTTATATATCTCAACAATGTCAGCTCATATGGGGCTTTTTTGCGTTGTTATTATTAGAATTTGGGCAAAAACTAACAGCAGTATTTCTCTCTTTCCCTCTCTTCCTGCTTTTTCGTTCTCTTTATCTTTCGTTCTCTTTACCCTTTTTGGAGAAATTCTATTCTATTAGTTATCGTGAAATGTTACTGTTGTGTTCGAATTGGACGGTCACATATGTTGACTATCAGGGTTAGAATCTTGACTCATGAATAAATAATAAGTACGCATTTTTCATCATGGCGTCACTGCAACAGCCCGATTTGGCTGCATTAAATAATAATCGAGATATCCTTTTTTGCTGCCTTAACCCTAAGCGGCTGACTCATTAAAATGCAAAACGATTCGATGCGACAGATCTTTCGTTTTGTTTTCATTTGTAAAGGGTGAGGAAGAGAAATATTCATAAATCAACACCTTACATCACTTCGCGTGAATAAGTGTCTGTTTTTTTTACTCGATGTGTAAACGTTAGTCATTAAAAATAAAATAATCGATGATTTCAAAATATTTACGTCAGAAAAGAGGAAGTATTAGACCAAATAACAAGTTGAATTGTTTATTTCGTTGAAGAGAAATCGAGGGAATCGAAAATAACTGTCATTGGTTTTATTACGAATAAATCATATTTAAATAGTCCATTGTTTCAAAGATTGAAATTTGTGAAATAACAGCTGATAAAACAAAACTCAAAATGCTGCCTTGGTATTTTGATTGGCTCACATGAAAATCTATTTCGTACAACCGATGCTTGTTTCGCAATTTTAATGGGAAAAATGAAAAATTACAATTCTTTCACAATACATACGAAAGAAAGCAATTCATGAATCATATGAATAACTGCGAATTGTCGAGGCATCAGAAAGAAAAATAATTTCTATGATGAATTCAATATAAAGTTCTTGAAAATGGTAAATAGATGTATTACATGACTCAAGAAAAACATTCGTTCGTTCAAGGTGAAAGTATTTTACGTTTCATCGATGTTTCATTAAAAAAAAGATCGTATAATCTCAAATTTCATTGCTAAATAGTATTAAGAATATCAAAATAAAACGATGTCCAAATATTGATGAATTTCGATTTGTTAGAATAATCAGAGACAAACTTTTACCAGTGCCTTATCTTCGCGACTGTCATTTACAAATAATTGAATTTATTCGATTTTCCAATAGATTCTCTGTTTGCCAATCGAGGCAATAGGTTTCTTGTATATATTTACGAATCATTGTTTTCAAGCATTTTTCAATATTTATTTTTGCTGGAAGCCTTCGAAAGAAAAACAAACCGTTCGTTAGCATGAATTGCACTTCTCAAGTGAAACCGAAACAAGATCAGAATATTTCGAATTAAAATAATTGGCTTAGATTATATAACCATTGAAGCAATTTTTTTTACATTATTTGTATTTCGTGCGCATTTATTACAGATTGAATTTCAATGTAAGATAAGAATTGATTTTGGAAGTAATTATCTTTCAATAGACAGGAACAATTCGCAATCGAATCGATATGAACAAGTAAACGATTATCAGCATGAAAAAGATCTCTCAACAAGTTGATTGATGATTAGTTTGACCTTGCTCATTCTTTTTTATATAGACATTTCAACTGAACCAATCGAGTTTCAATCGTAGAAATTTGTCTTTTGTTTATGTATGAATCCAATGGAAAGATAATTTATTATGTGTCATCATTGCTCTTGTCAATAGGAGCATATCGTGTATTGGCAAGCAACAAACGAAGATATTACCAAGGATATGGCAAAAGAAAAGAAGCCGACGACGAACACAACACGATGCCATGCTAGTTACAGGATATTAATAAAAGACAACTGCATCGCGAAAAAAAAACGGAGAAGAAGAAAACAACAACAACAACAAAAAAACCACACGTTGAGGCTTCTTTTTACTATATGAGTAGAGTATTGTCCTTCCTTTGCTCGGTTTCTTTTTTTCTTTCATATATATGTGTAAGTTGTGCAGTGCAGACATTAATGTCAAACGAAAAGAAAAGAAAAAGCAGAGAGAAGCAAAAGAAAACGAAGAAAAAAATGATGAGAGCACATTCAGGCGGTATAAAAAAGCGAAAAACGAAAAGTTCTTGACGAGAATGATCAGCCAAAACGCTATTAAAACGCTTTTATTCATGCTGTGTGGAGCCTTCTCAAGTGAGCACAAATTTGTTTGCTATCGATGATTAGAGAGTAAAGTATCAGATTTGAATAAGAATCCCATACAAAAAAAAATCAGATCTTTTCTTTGATTTGCTTTCTCGTAAATATATATATACGCATGTATGTCTATCCTAATTAAGACCATTCGTATCAATACGTGTTCTGTCTATCGACACACGCAAACATATCACTATCATCTGGCAACGAGAATAGTTGGCAGAACCCGTTGATATTTTCCTTCGAACTAAAACTCGCTGATGATACACGATAACAGGCACATTCCCTTGACAATAGTCACCAACGTAAGAGTATCTCGAGAAAATGATGATGATGATGATGATAATAATAGACAAGACATGTGTTGCACTTCAAGTTTTTCTTTTTTTCTTCTTCTTTCTTTGTCTGTCATTCAATCGGTCAAGACAAATTAATAATAGAGATGCAAATAATCAACTTATAGTGTCAATAAATAAGGATACTAATCTATGTGTTGAGAGATACATTTGATAGGTTTCATTTTTTGATTTCTTTTCACGCATGACATCTAATCGTACATATATGTTCATCAATCATGTCTTCATTTTCCTTTTTATTTCATTCAAGGTAATGGTTGCCTCCTATTTGTACCTCGTTCTCATTGTCGAATAGTAATAGGAATGCAAAAAAGACCTATACACGTGTGTGTGTGTATGTGCGCATCGTTTCATTAAACTGAATAATTAGCATAGTAACTTCAGCTGAGTAGACGATTGTATGCAAGTAGTAGTAAGAGAATCGACTAAAACAACAATATCTTTCATACACTTTCTATTTTACTGTTCTTCTTCTTATTGTTCTTTTTTTTATTTTATAGCTGATGATTGACAATAAAACGATTCCTTTGAATTTCAATGAACTGTTTTTACCTATTATCAATTTTTATTCTTCTTCAAATATATTTTTCGAACGCAGCATCACCGTTAAATATTCGTCAACGAATATCAACTCAAGTTGACAAATTAAAAGATCATGCATCATCAGCTCGTCAACGTTTCGAAAATCATATCGATAATACAGAACCACCACCATCAACAACGACAACATCTGTTGTTGTTCTAACATCGCTATCAGGTATTTATGTTTGGTGGCCAATTCTTTTCGGTGGCGATGATTCATTTCATTTACTATTAACTCAAGAAGATGTTCCACGTTTTCATGATGTAGCTGGTGATAATCAAGGACATATTTACCTAACAGCACCACATGAACGAACAGTCTATCGTCTACAGTATTCCGATGGTTGGTGGATATCGAGTTTTTCCAATCATTCAGTTATGAATTCAATTCGAAGTGAAATGCCCTTATTTCTCACTATACATTACATATCTTCGATTGTCTATGTCTACGGTCATACAGATATTCAAATAATTGATCTCATACAACGACCACGAGCTCGTGGCTCAGCACCATTTATGAAACGTTTACGTGAACTAAGTCCGAATCTACGTATAAGTGATTTTATCATTGATCAAATAAAATCCGATGGATATATCGTCGGTGATTCGTACGGTTGGTGTACAGTTATTCGTTGTGCATTAGGTGTTGATGAATGCGAATTTCTATTCAAATTACCATCATCGTACGATAGTCGACCGTATCCATGTACGGGTACAATTGATTTTACGAAGAAAATCATGTATCTCAGTTTAGAAGAGAAAATTATTGCCGTTCATTTGAATGAACATACGAATTATGATCGACGAGAAACACTTGCTGAAAAACGAGGTGCACGTTCGACATTAGGCTATGATGATATTGTTGCTTATCAAGACGTGATTTTTTATACGGATGTTCTTCGTCCACTTTTACATTTATGTATATTAACAAATGCAGAACCGTGTTCGAATATCTCACTTGTATTTCCATCTCAACACCGTTCGATTCTTCCTCTTCGGTTAAGTATTGTTCAAGTATCTAATCTACGTCCACCGATACTCGATGACGATGACGAAGATATCGAACTACATATAAATCAATCGAGTATTGATTCAAATCAAACAACAAAAGTTGAACGACTTATCAATGATACTTCAAATAAATCTAATGTACATAATGAACCAATATTAGGTAACATTGCGATGTTAATACTTGGGATTTTCTTGGGTCTGGTACTTGCTGGTGTTTTGTTTATGATTTACTATGTTCTTTTCAATAAAAATCGACCCAAATGTAAAAAAGATTCGCCTGAACACAAAAAATTATCATCCATTGACAAACCATTAATTCCAATTGATGAACAAGAACAATACAGTTCAATTTCGCCTGGTCCTAATGTCAAAAGTCCGTTAACAGAAGGTTCATTTGAATCGCTACCTGAAAGTTCAAATGATACCGCAACAACAACAACAACTACGACTACGACTAGTTATGATCCAACTATAGTTCTTTAAATATTTTTCTACGATATTCTGTCTTTTTCTTTTGTCTGTTTCAAATAAAACAAGATTTCACATGTATTCTTAACCTTTATTTCAAGGCGAAAGACGAAGAGAAACAAAATTTCAATTCACCTTGATGTTCAATAAAATGATCAACACTAGAGAAGATCATAAAAACAAACCAAGGTCATACAATCATCATCTTTTCTTTAAATTAGTCATAAATAAAAGGCTCGACATATTTTATGCATGGTTTTCTTTTTCTGTTTTTCAAATACTTAAATATGATAAACAGCTGAATAACGTTTTTCATTGGTTTATATCCGATATGACTCATTGTTGATTGTTTGACTATGTCTGAATCATTTTCCGAGATTTATTAATCTCGAACGAGTCGAGAATTGTTTGTTAGTTTACAAATTGTGTTCGTTCGCGTTGTTTAGATAGGAGAAAAAAAACAAAATGTCGACTTCAAACACATTTCTATCCGTCCCAGCTAAAAAAGCATTTGATGTTGGCCTATCGACGCCAATTAAAAACTATGTTAAAGCAACATTCGGCGATAAAGAAGATTATTCAGCAGCTATTGATGGATTCAATGCTCTCAGAGCTGAAGCTTTGCTTCGTGGAAGTTACCGTGATGATTTTTCGAAAGTACTTCGGTAAGAAAATCAAACACAAAAAAACGAAACGATTTTAAATTGACTGTTCGTTGTTTAGATATTACGATCAACTTCATGCAGTTGAATATAAATTACCGATAACTGAAAATCAAATTCGAATTTATTTCAAATGGCAAGACGCTTTTGCCAGTGGCAGCAGTATTTTCAGTGGCAAACAAAAAACAAATGGTTCATGGAAATTAGCTTTCGAAAAAGCTTGTGTCCTTTTCAACATCGGTCATGCCTATAGTGAATCGGCTGCATCACAAAATCTTTCGTTCGATGATCAAATGAAAACTGCATTGAAACATTTTCAATTAGCATCGGGCATATTCGCTTTTTTGAAAGATTTCGTCACTATTAATTCATTATCGGATTTGTCCGTGGACTTTGAACCAGCCGTTCTTTCGAGTATGTCATGGTTAATGTTAGGACAAGCAGCTGAACTTATTCATCACAAATCAGCTAGCATGAAAGGTCTGAAGCCACGAATTCTTTGGAATAGTTTTTGAAAATAAAAAATATGATTCTAGATGAATTGGCTGCGAAAGTAGCTGCACATGCAGCTGATTGTTATAAAGAAGCTTATACATCAGCGAAAACCGAAAGTGCAAAACGAATTATTCCAGATGTAAATAGACAATTTCTTTTGATTTCTATTCACGAGGATTTGTCTTGTAGAATTATATAAATACAATGCATGCTAAATATCTGTTATTTCAATCGAAGAGTGAATATCATGCTGGTAAACAAGCCCAAGCCGATAGAAAATACGGTCTTGCTGTTGTTCGATTTGAGGTAGTTTTTGTTTTTGTTTCGATGAACAAAGAAATTTTTTTCATTTCGATTTTTAGCGAGCGAAAGATTTTGCTGAACAATCGATCAGCAAATGTTCTACACCTGCATTTACACCGGCTTTTCGTGCAAATCTCGATGAAATAACTAAAAATGCAGCAGCAGCACGTCGAGACAACGAATTTGTCTATCACGAACGATTGCCCGACTCGAAAACACTCGATACTATCATGGCACAAGCCATAGCTAAACCCGCACCGATCTCGTTTCCATTGACAACAGATTTTCGAGATCTATTCGCTGCACTCGTGCCAATTGCTTTGAACAATGCGTTCAATGCATTCAGTGCTAAACGTGCAGAAATTATGAATATTGAAGTTAATCGTCTACGTGAAGCAACGAACGTTTTAAATTCGTAAGAAAATCTCTTAGCAATAAAACGATCCATCGATGTGAAATTGTTTTATGCAGATTTTTAGCTTCGTTGAATTTACCAGCTGCAATTGAAGATACCGGTGGTCATCAAATTCCAGCATCGATGATTGAAAAAGCCAATGAAATCAAACGACAAGGTGGAATCAGTACATTAGATAAAATGATCAATGATTTGCCAGTGGCTTTGACAAGAAATAAGGAAATTCTCGATGAAGTATGAAAACGAATTCTGAGTTAAATCGATTGAAATAGATTTCGTTTTCCTCTAGACAATTCGAATGTTAGACGATGAAGAACGTGGTGATAACGAACTTCGTAATCAATTCAAAGAACGTTGGACACGTACGGGATCTTCGTCATTGACAGCTCCATTGCGTCAAGAAGCAAAGAAATACATGGATATCATTCAAAATGCTATTAATGCTGATAAAATTGTTCAAGAAAAATTCCGTGTCAATCGAGATTCAGTTGCTCTTCTCAGCAAACAAACAGTAAAATCCACGCAAATCGATTCGTTTGAGAAACAAATTTTCGTTTAGCATGAAATTGCCAATGAACTTCCAGCTGCATCAGCTGTCGGCGCATTACGTGATAGTTATGTGATCAAAGAACTCCATCGTTTGATGGACACAGTCGCAGCAACGAAGGCCGAACGTGAAGTTATCGAATCGGAATTGAAAAACACCGATTCGGACAGCGTTCGAACTCGTTTGATTGCCGCTTTTCAACAACAAGGTGCCGGTGCTGATGAAAATAGTATTGTCGTTCATGAAATCGAATCGATCTATGCACCATTGAGACAACAAGTCAATGAGAGTCTTTCGAGACAAGAACAATTAGTTGAGAATATTCGACGAGCTAATCAACAGTTCCAAAATGAGAAACAAGGCAATGCTTCGTCGGAAATACGTGAAGAAATGATGAAGAACTTAGCTCGAGCTTATGATGCGTTTCAAGAACTATTGAATAATCTACGAGAAGGAAGCAAAGTTAGTTTCGTTGATTTAATAAGAAATACTCGGAAAAAATGGTTTTGTTTTTAGTTCTATACAGATTTAACACCATTGTTAATTAAATTTCAAAACAAAGTTTCGGATTTCGTCTTCGCACGTAAAACCGAAAAAGAAGATCTTATGAAAGATATTCAACGTGGTATTCTCGGTGGCAATTCCTCATCATCAGCACCACCACCATCTTATCCATCGAACGCTAATCCATCTTATCCATCAAATGCTAATCCACCTTATCCTTACCCGAATCAACCAGCACCCCCACCAATAACCGGTCACATCCCACCGCCTGTACCTGGTAGGAGCGATAAAAAATGAAATTCTATCTATATTTCTATCAAACCAATTTTTCCTCATAGGCAATCCACAATTACCCTATCCAAGTAATTACAACACTACACCCTTCTTACCCATGCCACCTGGTTACAATCCATACGGTGGATTTTATGGTATGAATGATTAAATCAATTTGAATAGTATTGTTTTTATCTTTTATTTTTTTAATTAGCTGCGCCGCCTTATCCAATGGGTGGTGCTCCAGCATATCCATCAGCAGGTAAATTTGATCTTAAGATATAGTTTTTTTTTTTTTATTTAATTTTTATTTATTCAGGCTTTGGTGTTCCTCGACCGGAATCAAACAATAACAACAAAAAACGATAAATTCTTTCTTTCATCGAATGACAATCAAGTCTTCTTCTACTTTTCTTTTTCTTCTCTCGACATACGTACATCTTCATCAAATATCTATACTTTATTTTATCTAGTTTCTTTTTCTTGATTAAATATAAAAACGAACAAAACCTCTTTCATTGTTGATCAAAATGAGCTCGATATTCTCCAGGTCGATGTGCATGCCCATGAATATTTCCGTGCGGTACTTGAGATTGTTGTTGTGGTGGTGGTGCAGATGGAAGAACACCAGTATTTGTTGCATAAGGAGTCGTGAAATATCCCCGAACACCAATCTGTGCCGGATACATCATCGTCGGTTGAAAACTCGGCACGGGAACAAACGGTCGTGCATAACCGCGACCATAACCGTAAGGATAAGACGGTATCACAGGATTGTAGACTGTATGACTGCCGTGATGATGGCAATGTGGTCCTTGAGTTACAACATAGTTTTCATCGGGATAAGGATGCATCGGATATATATTTCCGTTTCCCATAATTATATAGAGAGATATATAATAAATACAGTCGAAGAAACAAAAAAAAGTCAAAATAGAATAATTAGCGCCTCGAGTGAAATTTCAGATCACTTTTTTTTCAACTTATTGAGTACGTGAGGCAATTACCAGTCTATTCACATATTTGATTCATTGAGACAAGTACTTATATCAATATCACACACACACAAAACAAAACAAGCACTTATGTCGAGTAACTAACTCCATCTATATACGCTTTATTATATTGCAGATTCGTATCGTAAAACTTTTCTCTCTCTCGAAAATGTCACATCTCGACTTTTCTGATCGAGAAAAAAATTATTTTTTTTTGCTATTTTTTTTTCTATTTAAAAACCGATTTGATCAACTGTACAATACAAATGAGAGAAAGAATGAATGCCTGATAAATGAATGAATGAATGCATATATTAGTTTTTTGTTCAATCATTCGATACGATACGATACGAAGAAGAGGAAAGAGAAGAGAAGAGACGAAGAAAGAAGCAAGTGTTAGTTCGTTCATTCGTTCATTGACTTCACCATCGGGGTCAAGACAATTTTCTCTTCATATTCGTCAACAGCATGTTATCCATTTATGTTTTTACAATAGTTTTTTATTTATTCCCATTGATTACAACTGAACAATGTCCATCGACGAAATTCTGTACTTGTTCACCGGATTTAACTGTTATCAATTGTATTAATCAACAGCTCACCAATGAGTTTCTGTTCGAGAAATTTCCTCAATCGACTGTTGTTCTCAATCTATCGTCGAATTCGTTAACATCGGTTCAGTCTCTATCGAAACTAACTAATCTTCAAACATTGGATTTATCTTCGAATCGACTTCAATCGATTCCATCGAATATCTTTTCGAAATTTCCTCAATTATCATCGTTATATCTTCAATCGAATTTCTTAAAAACAATTCCCAAAACATTCAACGAAATCTCGAATATCAATCTCGATATTTCCTCGAATCCATTGCAATGCACTTGTCAATTAAAATGGTTGGTTAAATGGTTCGAAACCATCAATCTGATAAAGAAAATCAATTGTCAAAAGTCTCGACAATTAACCGAAGCTGATTTCTGTTTGACACATCCGAAAAATTTCATTTCCATAAGTCCATCACAATCGCAGATTGTCTACGAAAATGACCCCATAATTTTCAATTGTTCATCGAATACAAACACGTTTTGGACGTTCAACGACGAACTCTATTCGAACAACGCAACAGTTTTCATTCCGCACGTGCAATTCAATCACTCAGGCATTTGGACTTGTCACAGTTGGAATCTCAACCGTTCGATTTCGTTACAAGTTCTATCGTTACAATCGAATCATTTTTGTCCATCGATACAAATGGACACGTCGAAAGGACATTTCTTTTGGCCACGGACGTTAACTGGCCAAACGAAACAACTTCCTTGTCCGTTTCAATCAGCTGCGTGGCTCAAGGATTCTCTTCAGCAAGCACAAGCGTTTTATACGTGTTCAAGAAGTCGACAATGGACGCAATTGGATCTTTCTCAATGCGCATTTCGAACGAATATTTCACGGCAATTCGATGAAATTCTCTCGACAAATCAAACGAATCTTCTCTCGAGATTGATTCATTTGATGTCGAAAATCGATTTGAAAACATTTCTCTTCGATGATATCATTTTTCTCATCGATTTAATCAACGATGAATACGAACATTCAATATCTCGAAAGCAAAATCTCGATGAAATCACCATGCTCATCTATCGTTTAACTGATCTCATTCTGCAAATACCCGAAGACAATCTTTTCATGATTAAAGAATATCATTCAGCGCTGAATCGGTTGAGATCGATCGTTGAAAATCTCATCGAAAAAACAAATCCATCGTGGATCTACGTCGGCAAACAACTGACAGCCATGACTTTGGAATCAGTTCGACCACCGACGGTGTGTTTCGTTCCCAATCGATCATTGTTAACGATTATTTGTGGAATTCTTAATCGACAATATCGACGAACTGAATCTCGTTTAGCAACGATTCAATTTCCTTCGCAAACCAATTCGTCGACGAATCAATCATCGATTTACAAGATTCTCTTCTATCGACAGTCGAGATTGTATCCCATCGACAGAAAATTCATTTCCAATCCTGTTATTTACATGAAATCAGTGAAATCAACGGATTCTTCGACTGTTCAATTGACATTCTACGGCCAGTCAAATCAAGCTGCGATCGGTGTTTGGAAACCGAATGAAACCGCTTGGCAAGTGTCTCCATCAATTTGCAAATTAAATCAACAGAATATCGATTTAATTTCAACGGATTGTCTTCTCAAAAATCAAACATCTCTCGCAATAACCTATCTCAATCAGCTGAACGAATATCGGTATTTACTATTCAGTAGTAATTATCTCGATTTAGCGATTTACGTGTCATCGGTGATCGCATCAGCTTGTTTGTTGATTTGTATTTTGTTTTACGTTAGTTGTTCGAATGTTTTTCTCATGCCAAGAAGTTTCTTTCATTGTTTGATTAATTATTGGCTTAGTTTAGCAATCTTATTTCCATTGTTTGCATTCGGTATTCGACAAACGGAATACGTATTCGTCTGTCAATTGATTTCGATTAGTTTACATTATCTTTGTTTGACAACAATTCTTTGGTTAACTCTATTGGCCTATTGTATTTGGCAGAAACTTTACATGATTTGGTCGGGTAAAGGTCATGAATCGGATGAAAATGGTGAAAATCCTAAAGTAACAATTGTAGATTATGATGACGATGGTCTGCCAATCATCAAATTAAAAACGAAACCAATTATTCAATATTATTTTCTTGCTTACGGAATTTCGTTTATTATCTGTGGAATTAATGTTGCAATTTCACGTGAACAATATCTAACAAATAAAATCTGTTTTCTCAATACATTCGAATCGTTATTAACCTTAGTGATTCCATTTGGAATATTTGCTTTTCTTTTATTAATCTTTCTTCTTGCTGGTAAATTGAATATCAAACGTTTGACAAAAGAAGCGATTCGTCTACGAAATCTGCCGGACGAATCCGATGGCGAACCGGAAACCAATCTCGACACCGAAGAAAATCTTCTTCCATTGAAGCCCACTGAAACTTTGCCGATGATCGAGAAAAATCTTCCTCATATCGATTGTAATCAATCACATTTGGATAGTATTTGCTCATCGGACATGGATCATCAACATCAACCAACAAATCAATTACACTCGATTCTATTTCAAGTCATTCTTTTGATTTGTATATTTGCTTCGAGCTTAGCGATTTACACTCATCCATTGCAAAACTTTCAATTTCGATATGAACATTCGATTTACACGCATTTCTACGGGTTTTTCGTTCTGCTTTTGGCGTTTTATATTCTTGCATTCTATGTTCTCACACGTTCGGATTTAACGATGCATTGCCAATTTTCTAATCGAACAAAAAAACGTCTACTCAATCAATCCTATGTCGAACCACCGCCACCACCTCAATCACCTCAACCGAACGATGAATTCGATCGAATTAAGAGCAATTTCAGTGGTGATGAATCGTTTACTGAACCGATTCCAGCACCATCATCACCTCAACCATCGTCAATATATCAAAGTCAACAAGTTGACACCAGTGAAGTCGCATCGGTCACCTACGGTTCGAAACGACAAACGTCAATTGCATCGAAATACTATGCTCGTCATCGACATATGTTGAAAACGAGCGTATCGAATAGTGAAACAAGTTTACAACCCAATGAAACTCTACCAACAACATCGAATTTAACACCGATTAAACAAGAAACTGAAAAATCACCTCAAACTTTGATTCAACCGTCGACAGCTTCGCCATCTCAAGCAATCATTCGCCCATTGCCAATTGTTCGTTTGACATCGCCGGCAATTGCAGACAACACATCAGGACGTAATTCATATCGTATTATGCCAAGTCCAAGCACTGAAGAACGTCAAGCAACATACATATATCTCAATCAAAATCCACATTTAATCCAACAAGATCCAACACCCTCAACGAAGAAACTTTCCAATGGTCATTTTCCTCATGTTGCATACATCGACGAAGATGACGAAGCCAGTGTTTCGCTTAAATCTTCAGCTTGTGACTCATCATCATCGAGCACAACTTCACCTGTCGTAACACGAAAAGAACGTTCGAAAACGATTTCATCATCCTCGTCTTCAACATATTCATCTCAGAATCTCGATCCAAATCAAATCATTCTTCATGAGAGCAGCGTGTAAATTTCTGTTTTTTTGTTTTAGCCAGTAGAATTCTCTTTCTCTGTCAGATATTCATTTGTGTTTCTTGTTGCTTTCTTCACCAACCGTTGTTCTCCAAAAACAATGTGATCTGAATGTCTTCTGTCTCTTTTGTTTTCTTCTTGTTTCTGCATGAATAATGAAATGAATTTTGATAAGATAATAAAAAACAAATCTCATTCGATAGAATTCTCTTTTTCAAAGAACGAAAATCAAAATCTATTTTTCGTTTGAAGTATGAAATTATTGATGCTTCGACAAATTCTTCGTTATCAACGAACATTTTCAACTTCTCTACTCAATCAAAATCATCATGAACTCGTTAAACGTGTTAAAAACCTTCTGAAACACATTCAAATCGATTTCAAACTTTTATCACAAACCGACATGAAACTTCTCGATGAAACACAAATGAATATGGACTCGATTTTTTTATTAGTTGTAGTCGGAGAATTCAATTCCGGAAAATCACAATTTATAAATACTTTACTCCGAGAAAAAGAAGAAATCTGTCCAACGGGTGTCCTACCAACGACAGATATTATAAATATACTTAAATACGGCAAACAACGACAAGATATCATCGAATCTGAACATATTAAATCAATTTATTTGCCCAATGATTGGTTAAAACAAACGAATATTGTTGATACACCTGGAACCAATGCAATTCTTCAAACACATCAACAAATTACTGGTAATTTCTTTTTCATTTGTTCATTTCGATAGGAGATATTGATTTCCAGAACATTTTATCCCGAAATCGGATTATGTTTTATTTGTCACCAGTGTCGATCGACCATTTTCTGAAAGCGAACGTTTATTTCTCGTTCGTATTCACGAATGGAAAAAGAAAGTTTTAATTATCTTAAATAAAATCGATCAAATTCAACGTGAAACTGATCAAGTGAAAATCATCGATTATGTTTCGAACAATGCTCGACAAGTTCTCGACGATACATCCGTTCGAATATTTCCTATCAGTGCATTGAAATCAGCTGGTATTCGAGAATTAGAAAATTATCTTCGAACAGAATTAAACGATCGAACAAAAATTCAATTGAAACTAGAAAATCCACTTGGAGTTGCCGAAAGAATCGTTGGAAATTATGTGAAAATTATTGAACAACGAAAAGAAATTCTCATCGAAGATGAAAAAGTAGAGCAAATAATAATAATTAGATGAGATTTATTGATTTTCTTGTTGTTTTAAGTTATTATTTGTTTTAAACAATGATATCGATGAATATCGACGACAGATGCTCGATGATTTTCGATTTCAATTGAACAAAATCGATAATATTTTCTTTAAAATGATTGATAATATGGAAGAATTTCTTCTTGAATATATTAAACTCTCTCGTCTTCTACCGACATTATTCAGTACAAGTAGTTCGAGTGAATTGAAAGTTCAATTTAATAATCGTGTTAATAAAAATATTGAAGAAGATATTAATCAATGTATAAGTCATCTATGTGACTGGCTTTTAGAACGATCGAATCGAACAATTCAACAATTGAATAAACATTTGAATATGAGAAAAGATATTGAAACAACACAAGATTTTTCAATATCACGACAACAAATACTCAATCAATTACAAGCTCAATGTCAAAATGTACGTAAATACGTAGAGCAATTTGTCTATTCATCAATATGAAATGTTTTTGTTTTTATTTTAAGATTTTGTATAAACAAAAGACAGCTACCGGTGGACAAGCTGATGATCTTACAGCATCAATTCGTTCGACTATGCTAGGAACTGCAGCTATTGAAGTTGGAGCTGTTGGATTTGGTTCGATATTTCTTTTTATTCTAATACTCATCTTTTGTTTTTATGCTGTTTAGGAGCTTTAGCTGCATTAGCATCATTCGATTGGACTGGTCTACTTGGTGCGAGTATCATTGGTGTTCTTGGTTTATATTTAATTCCGATGCGTCGTTTAACGATTAAACAAGAAATGAAAGATCGAATTGAGAAAACACGCGCAGATCTAACACAACAGTTAGAAAAACATTTCTC